>JACCDX010081154.1_pt1 | contig 48637 bp, 64 predicted proteins | sample 7449681 | NCBI WGS metagenome assembly JACCDX01 (sample SAMN15323450, study PRJNA562643) | freshwater metagenome | isolation source: river surface water | place: USA:Blue River Watershed | collected 2017-08-18
AGCGGCTTTAACATTACTATGATCGTTATTGTTCTGTGTTAGTTTCCAAGCAATATAGATCAACATGAGTCCACCTACTAGACGTAGGCCCGGAATCATCAGTAGATATGTTAGTGCGGCTACACAGGCAAAGCGTACACCTACAGCACCAAAGGTACCCCAGAGCATGGCACGTTTACGTAGGTGTTCTGGGAGTTGCTTAGACGCCATTGCAATAACTAGAGCATTTTCGCCGCCTAAGACAACGTCTATTAGAATAATGGCTACAAGGGCCCATAAGAATTGTAAGGATAAAATTTCCATAATACTTTCTACTTAATATGGTCTTGTCCAGAACCCATTTCCCGCACTGACCGGGTTTGCACCGTATTGACGATCAGTGTGCCTAGTGTTGCACTAGGGGACTACTCCCCACTAAAATATTTAGCCTCTTGACTTTTTACCATTTTGGTTTTATACTGTAAGTACAGTAAATAGAAAGGAGCCCAAAATGCCCAGAATTGAAAAGCCCAATGTAGTTGCTTTCAAAGTGGAACTAACTGAATATGAACGTGGTTGGGGGCAAAAGCACTGGGATACTTGGTACTTCGATAACGAAGCAGAAGCACGCCAAGCCGCTATTGACTACAACACCGAGCATAACAACCTAAAAGAAGCACCAGATTGGTATGTACGTGCTGATTATGTTGGTGCAGTAAGATAACCAAAATCACTTTACACACCCTTCGGGGTGTGTTATACTAAATAAAAATAAGAAAACGATAGACGTTTTCCGACATATTATAGAAAGGATTTTTCTATGTCAAAGCCCTATAACTCTGTTGTCCTCATCGGACGCTTCCAACCGTTACATAACGCACACCTTGAGATCATCAAGCGATGCACCGCACTGACTGATCACCTTGTTGTGATTGTAGGTAGTTCAAAACAACCACGTACCTACAAGAATCCGTTCACTTTTGAAGAACGATCACAGATGATCCGTAATGCCGCGTCTGGTCTGAGCCTTAACGTTCACATTGAAGCCAACATCGATACTATCTATAACGACCAAGCATGGGCTGTTCGTGTGCAGGGCATCATGAGCAAGTATCGTTGCCTGGGACGTAAAGACGCTATTATTGGACACAAGAAGGACGGTAGCAGTTTCTATCTCGATATGTTCCCACAGTGGGATTACATTGACGTAGAACAGATCGAACCCCTGGGTGCCACAGACATTCGCGACCTTTATTTTAAGCGTACCTTCAACAGCAACTTCATTAAGAATGTTGTGCCCAACAGCACCTACGAGTTCCTTATGGAGTTCCGCAAGACTGAAGAATTTGAACAGATTATTCGTGAACGTGAGTTCATTGATGCCTACAAGAAGCAATATGCAAGTCTGCCTTATCCGCCGATCTTTGTTACTAGTGATGCCGTTGTGATCCAAAGCGGTCACGTATTGATGATCAAACGCCGTTCAGAACCTGGCAAAGGTCTGTGGGCACTGCCTGGAGGATTCGTAAATGCCAACACCGACCGATCCGTCGAAGATGCCGCAATCCGCGAACTCCGCGAAGAAACCGGTATCAAAGTCCCGGCGCCAGTCCTCCGAGGAAATATCCAGCGTTCTAAGGTTTTTGATGCTATTGATCGTAGTGCTCGCGGCCGTACTATTACTCACGCATTTTATATCCAGTTGCCAGATGGTGAACTGCCTAAGGTAAAAGGACAGGACGATGCTGAGAAGGCTCGGTGGGTTCCTATTGCAGAAGTCAAGTCAGAGGAATGCTTTGAAGACCATTATGAAATCCTACAACATTTTCTAGGTGCATAAAATGACACATTATACAAACACAAACAACCCAATTGATTTTCCTAAGATCGAAACCATTTGGGAATCAGAATTAGATGGCAAGTTCTCTTGCTCTGTAGTTCGTATTAACAAGCGAGGTGGAAATCTGCGTGTAGTCGAAACGGCTACGGGTCGTGAATTACTTAACCAGGACGTTGGCTTGATGTATGGCGCACAGTTTGGCCCAGACGTTGAGGATGTAGCAAAATGGCAAGACATCTGTGTTGCTGTAGTTGATAGGAATCAAAAAAATGCTTAAACATGCAAAGGGCGATCTGCTGGCAATGGCAGAACAAGGACAATTCAGTATTATTATGCACGGGTGCAATTGTCACAATACTATGGGTAGTGGCATTGCTCGACAGATTCGAGAACAGTACCCGCAGGCCTATGATGCCGATTGTGCAACTAACTATGCCGATCGAAACAAACTAGGAACAATCTCAGTTGCACTAGCCGATAACAAGGTCGGTGGAAAATTTGTAATTGTAAATGCTTATACACAATATGATTTCAATCGCGGTGGTGTACTGGATGATGTATTCGAGTATGATGCATTTAAAAACATTCTCGAAGGGTTTGCTCGAGATGCAGGTCCTGCAATGAATATTGGCTTGCCCTATATTGGTATGGGACTAGCCGGTGGAGATAAGAAAAGAATTATGGCAATGATTGAAGAATTTGCCTTTAAAGTTTCGGCAAAAGGTGGTAGTGTTACTTTAGTCGAATTTGGTTGACACTTAGATGGGCTAGGTGTTATACTATAAACAAGTCCTAGAGAAAGACTTTAGGCAATTTAATTGATAAGGAGTTTATCATGAAACTAGCAAAAAATATTATTCTTAACACTGACAGTTATAAAGTCAGCATGTTCAAACAATACCCTGTAGGAACTACGGGTGTTTATTCGTATATTGAAAGCCGCGGCGGCCGATACGATCAAACTGTATTCTTTGGACTACAAGCCTTCATCAAGGAATACCTACTTGAACCAATCACCCAAGCCGATATTGATATTGCTGATGAAATTCTTACAGCCCATGGCGAACCTTTCAACCGAGAAGGATGGGAATACATTCTACGAGCACACGGAGGTTACCTTCCTGTCGTTATTCGGGCTGTTCCTGAAGGCACAGTGGTTCCTGTTAAAAACGTTCTGGCAACTATTGAAAACACTGATCCTCAAGCGTTCTGGCTGACTACTTGGCTTGAAACTGCTCTGCTTCGTGCTATCTGGTATCCTACTACTGTAGCAACACAGAGTTGGACTATTAAACGTGTGATCCTTGACTACTTGGAGAAAACTGGTGACCCTACTCTTATTGATTTTAAGTTGCACGACTTTGGCGCTCGCGGCGTATCTAGTATGGAAAGCGCCGGAATTGGCGGGGCAGCACACTTGGTTAACTTCATGGGGACGGACACTATTAGTGGTGTTCTTTTTGCTCGTGAATATTACAATGCTGGCGTGGCTGGTTTCAGCATTCCAGCCGCAGAACACAGCACCATCACCAGTTGGGGTCGTGACGGGGAAGTAAAAGCCTATGCCAATATGGTTGATCAGTTTGCTCGCCCTGGATCTATTCTTGCTGTGGTGTCTGATAGTTATGATATCTTCAATGCCGCAAGCAATCTCTGGGGTGAAGCCCTTCGTGAGAAAGTTATTGCTAGCGGTGCCACTGTTGTTATCCGTCCCGACAGCGGTGATCCTGTGGAAATTAATCGTAGGCTAATTGAAATTTTAGGAGAAAAATTTGGATACACAGTCAACTCAAAAGGATTCCGAGTCCTTAACAATGTCCGACTTATTCAAGGCGATGGCGTTAATGAACTCAGTATCCGCAGTATACTGGGGGCCTTTATGGCCATGGGTTGGAGCGCCGATAACATTGCATTTGGCATGGGCGGAGCACTTCTACAACAGTTGGATAGAGACACCCAAAAGTTCGCAATGAAGTGCTCGGCGGCTCTCGTTAACGGTGAATGGATTGATGTCCAAAAGGATCCAGTTACTGATTCGGGCAAGAAGTCCAAAGCAGGTCGCGTTCAACTTTGGAAGAGTGGTGGCGAGTGGGCAAGTGCCGTTACTGCTCCCACTGGCTGGACTGACAAAGGCATTGGCCCATTTGTGCCCTTGCTGGAAGAAGTCTACCGCGATGGTCGTCTCGTAAAAGAGATTACTTTCGAGCAAATTCGGGCTAACGCAAAAGCCTAAATTGTAACAAGGGGTCTAGACAACCCCTTGTTTTTACTATATAATTTACGCATAGTAACAACACACTGAAAGACTTAAATGACTTACTTTCTGAAATCCGGTACACGGTTTAATGTCAGCACTAAAGAGAGCATGGACCTCCATGAGAGCCTGCCTGCTGGCAACTATACTGTTAAGTTTGATAAAATGGCAGGGGCCTTTTACCTTGAAGCAATTGATAATTTTGAAATCAAGGGCAAGGTCTATGGCGATACTCGCAAGCGAGCACAGCGTATCCTTAACACCTTTGACGACCGTACTGCCAGCACCGGCGTTCTGCTAACTGGTGAAAAGGGTAGTGGTAAGACTCTGCTGGCCAAAATGCTGAGCATTGAAGGCGCCAAAGCAGGTATTCCTACTATCGTTATCAACGCACCTTGGTGCGGTGAGGACTTTAACGGATTCATGCAGATGATTGATCAGCCCATGATCATTCTCTTTGACGAGTTTGAAAAGGTCTATGATCGCGAAGATCAGGAAAAGATGCTGACTCTGCTAGATGGTGTTTACCCTAGCAAGAAATTGTTCATCCTGACCTGTAACGACAAGTGGCGTGTCAACGAACACATGCGTAACCGGCCCGGTCGTATCTTCTACATGATGGATTACAAAGGTCTGGAGCAGGACTTCATCATCGAATATTGTAATGACAATCTGGATGCTACTGAGCACATTCCTAGCATCTGCCGTATTGCCACTCTGTTTGATCAGTTCAACTTCGACATGCTCAAGGCTCTCGTAGAGGAAATGAACCGTTACGATGAGACTCCGCAAGAAGCAATGAAGATGCTGAACACTCGTCCTGAGTTTGCCGGTGAAACCCGTTACAAGGTTAACCTGCAGGTCAAGGGTATTGACATTCCCGAAAAGGATGCCGATACTGAATGGGTTGGTAATCCGCTGACCCAAAATGTCAGCATTGATTACAAGGTCTATGACGATGTAATTGCCGATGGCGGAAACATTGATTTTGATTGGGAGTGTGCTCGATTCGTCGGGCAAGATCTCAAGCAAGTCGATGCCCAAAATGGTAAGTTTGTGTTTATGAACGAGGACGGAGATCGAGTATCTCTAACCAAAGTTAAAGAACGTTCTTATCACTGGGACGCATTTTAATCCAAATTTTGGACAAAAATGATAAAACCAGTTCTTGACAGGACTGGTTTTTTCTTGTATAATAATAACATACAGACACAAATACTACCCAGAAAGGTTTCAAATGATTCTCAATAACGCTCCCCAAAACGAAGCGATTATTTCCAATGTTGGCGAAATTGGCGAATTCCGTATTCGCAACTCAGCCAAAGCATTTAACATCTTGTCCAGCGGTCTTTACGCTAACAAAGTTCGTGCTATTATCCGCGAACTTTCTTGTAATGCTGTAGATAGCCATGCCGCCGCAGGTAAAAAGGACACTCCTTTCGATGTACACCTGCCCAACTCGTTAGAGCCGTTCTTCAGCATTCGCGACTACGGTACTGGTCTGAGCCACGAGCAAGTAACCAACATTTACACTACCTATTTCGAATCTACCAAAACTGCGTCAAACGAGTTTATTGGTGCGCTAGGTTTGGGCAGTAAGAGTCCTTTCTCCTACACCGACAACTTCACCGTTACTGCTATCAAAGATGGCAAGCGAGGCGTCTACACCGCTTTCATTAACGAAGCCGGTGTGCCTAGCATTGCATTGATGATGACTGAAGACACTGACGAGCCCGCCGGTGTTGAAGTTAAATTTGCCGTCAACGACCGTTATGACTTTGACAAATTCCGTCAAGAGGCTCGTAACGTCTACAAGTATTTCAGTCTCAAGCCTGTTATCACCGGAGTCTCTGACTTTACTTTTGAACTGGTTGACTACGAAAGTAAGGACATCATTCCTGGTGTTCACAGTTACAGGAATGGTCACGGACATAAGAGTGTGGCTGTTATGGGTAATATTGCTTACCCTATTGAAATTCCTCAGGCTGACCAAACACTTGGCGAACTGCGTCAACTGTTAGGCTGTGGTTTGGAAATGCATTTCGGCATTGGCGAACTGGACTTCCAAGCAAGCCGTGAAGGCCTGAGTTACATTCCACAGACTGTAGAGTCTATTAAGCGCAAGTTGGAAGCCCTTAATTCGGCATTGGCTAAGGTACTGGCCACCGAAGCAGGTGCTATCACTAACCTGTGGGATCGTGCTATATTTCTTACCAAGAAGAAAGAGCATCGTCTGTGGACTGCGGCAGTAATGGAATATGCCACTGCAAATCCTATTCCTACGTTTGATCTCAAACACGGATATGGTCCTCGTACCGCTACCTTTAAGTTTAAGGTCAGTGACCTTGCCGCAAACTACAACATCTTGATTAAGGGGTTGGAACAGAGCCGAGGCGTTAAGAATCTCAAGAACGGTAAGAGTCGTACTGAATATGGTGACAAGCAGGCCAACGGTCATTACATTACTTGGCAAGAATGGCATATTCCTGTTGACGAAGGCAGTGTATTCATCGTTAATGATCTTAAGACTGGTGCTCAAGGTCGTGCTGGCTATCACTTCCGTGAAGAAGGTTGTACTAAGTTTTACAGCCGCCATATCTGGATTCTGGAGAAGGCTGACAAGAGCAAGGAAATGGATATTGCTAGTTTCTTTGCCGCCATCAGTGAACCCCCTCTTGAACGCCGTATGGCCGCAAGTCTGCTGAACAAGCCCGAACGTGAAAAGTTGGGTCGTAATGTTACGATTCTCAAACTGGAACGTCGTGGTGGTAGTGGCTATCGTCGTAGCGACGAGGACATGGTTTGGCGTGATGCAGGCGACACCAGCAAGTTCTCTGATACAGAAACTCACTACTATGTTCCTCTGAGTGGCTTCTTTATGGAGAGTGCCAAAGGCTACAATTCTGGTAAGGAATTGTACGAAGACGTTAAGTCTTTGAGCGGTCTGTACACGGGCGATATCTACGGTGTCCGTAAAAAGGACATTGAGGATATCAAGAAGAAGCCTAATTGGAAGAACTTTGAAGAACACATTGCTGAGCAGTTGGCTAAACGTGATATGGCCAAAATGTTAATGAGTCTGGTTCGTAGCAATTTGGATCATGCTGACATACTGCAATTTAATAACCAGAGTATCGCTATGTTCATTGAGAACAAGGCGAGTCCATATCTAAAGTTTGTTGATGTGTTCAAAGGTGTTGATACTTTCAAAGGAAGCCGTTACAATATTGAAAGGCTGTTCCGTAACTTTGCTCCTAACAAGACCTTGGATCCTACTGCTCTCCAAACCAAGTACAACAATGAACTTCGTGAAGTGAACATGCGTTATCCATTGCTTCTGAAGTTGAGTACTTACCGTGTTGATGCAGGCGAAATTGCAGAGTACATCAACCTTATTGATTCAAAGAAAGGTATTTAAATGAGAGAATTTATTAATATTGTAGAAGGCAAAGGTATCACCGACGAGTGGTTTAAAAATGGCGGGTTTGAAACTTATAAGAAACCTGCCAAGGAAAAATACACTATCGCAGACCAGGATGGAGTTATCCAAACACTTGAGGGTCCTGTTAACTACAAAAAGGGTTTTTACATCCTTACCGGTCCAAAAGGTGAGCAGTATCCTATGCCTCCGGAAAAATTCCATAGTCTTAAAGACGATTTGGGTAATGGTATCTGCCAACCTAAGAAGATTATGAAAGTAGCAAAGTTGGCTGATCACTCCGGATCGGTTGACACAAGTTGGGGAGAGAAGTTACAATATAATACCGGAGAAGATTATATCGTTCGTCATGGTCCAAATGACTACGGTGTAGTTAAGAAGGACATTTTTCATCAAACTTATCACACAGGAAATTAAAATGAGTTATCCGTTTGTTATCCAAGGTAACAATGTTACCGTCGTTATCGGCAATAAGCCGCACACGATCTCCAAAACCCATATTACCTATCAAAAGGTAGTTGACGCTATCAAAGCGGGTGATTGGGAGCAGGTCAAAGAGATCATCGATCCTAAGAAGGTTGTGCTCAATTACGGTGCTGGCAATGTTAGCATCCAGGGTGAGAAACTGTTCTGGAAAAATGAAGAACTTAACAGCGAGTTGGCTCGCCGTATGGTTGCCATGCTCCAGGAAGGTTTTGACATTGCACCGTTTGTGGCATTTATGGAAAATCTGTTCCAAAATCCTAGCAAGCGAGCAGTGGACGAACTCTACGGCTTCCTGGAAAAGAACAACCTGCCTTTGACTCCGGATGGTCACTTTTTGGCCTACAAGAAAGTTCGTAATAACTTTATGGATGTTCACAGCGGTACTATGGACAATAGCGTTGGCAAGATTGTGGAAATGGAACGTAACCGTGTTGACGACAACAAGGACAATACCTGCTCCACTGGTCTGCACTTTTGCGGTATGAGTTACCTGAACCACTTCGGTGGCGAGCGTACTGTTATTGTCAAAGTTAACCCACGTGATGTTGTTAGTATTCCTAGCGACTACAACGGTGCTAAGGGTCGTGCTTGCCGCTACGAAGTTGTTGGCGAATTGGGTGTTGATCCAGAACAGGCATTTGACAAGCCTGTGCAGGAAATGGCTAATGCACCGGAGAGTTCTGCAGGACAGTGGCCTAACCCAACTGCGGTTTGATTATGATCAGAGTCATCTTACTTTTCATAGTATTGACGGCTCTGGTTTGGGGCGGCATTCTTGGAGTCCAAAAACTCTCAGGAAAGCAGGCCCTGAACTTGACAAAGGCCGCTGTGTATGCTACAATTAGTTCAGCAGTAGCAATTATGCTAATGTTTGTTTTGGTAATGATCTTTTAAGGAATTATATGATCAATGATCGTTGGCTCAGGCCCTTGTATTTTGCATTGGGCTTTGCAGTTTGTTTTTATCTTTTTTCCACTGGAGTTTTGTAATGAATCGTTTTGTTAAAGTTGGTTTTGTTCTTGCCGCAGTTGCACTGACCTCTGCATGTACTCGCATTGAGACTGGCGAAGTCGGTGTACGGGTTGGGTTCGACAAACAGGTACAACCCGGCGAACTTCTTCCTGGAACGTTTAACCAGGTACTGATTGGTGATGTGCTCACATTCCCTATCAAGGATGTTAATGTTACACTGAATGACATGACTCCTGTAGCCAAAGATAATTCAACAATGAAGGATCTCGATGCTGTGGTTGTTTATAACATCAACAGTCAGCAAGTGGCCGAACTATACAGTCAAAAGAATCGTGCCTTCCACGCAGAGTTCAAAGGCGATGTTTACCTGATGTATAACTACATTGTTCAAAATGCTCGTAATGCTATCTACAAGGCCGCACGAAAGTATGAGGCACTGGATATGGCAGATGCTCGTAGCGAAATGGAGAACTTCATTAAAGAAGAAATCATCCGTAACCTTGCTGAAGAAAAGTTAGATGGTAGCATTAGTATTAGTCAGGTTCTGATCCGTAATGTTGTTCCTGCTGACACCGTTGTCCAGAGCGCCAACGATCTAGTTCGTGCTAAGAACGAACTCAAGCAGAAAGAAGTGGAAGTTAAGACTGCCGAAGCCGAAGCACGCCGAATGGCCGCACTGGCTAACAACAGTTCTAGTTCCATTGCGTTCATGAATGCTCAGGCTGCTCTTAACATCAGTGAAGGTATTAAGAACGGTAAGGTACAGACCATTGTGGTGCCCAGCAACATGACATCATTGATGTTGCCTAAGTAATGAGCAACCTCTGGTTTAATATCAGATTTGGATCGAGACATTTCCAGTTCTCCAGAGATTGGGAAGTCTCCTTCCGTGTTAATCCTTATTGGCTTGAGAACAAGCCTACTAAATGGTTTGAAGTTTATTGTCTATTTGGAAAGCAAGTTGGGCTATGAACGAACGAATTCAAGAACTTGCCGAACAGGCTAGAGAGTATGCTACCACACGGCATCAGGTATCAAATATCGTATTGTCAATTAATAACGACAAGTTTGAACAAAAGTTCGCCGAGTTGATTATCGAAGATGCTTGTCGTGTTTTGTTAAACTGGAAAGGCGAACCTTTTCCATTCGATGAAGACCTTGCCGCAAGTTTAATTAAAGAAAATTTTGGAGTAAAGTAATGTTCGACTGGTTTAAAGGAAAGAAGGGAGAGGAATCAAATGTTGTTCCTTTTCCAGAACGTAAGGCATACAATCCGCCCGAACCCCCCGTAGAAGAACCTGCCAAAGTCTTTTATAGGCTAGGAGTCACTGATAAAAACCGTCTTGCCTTTAGTATGGGTATGATGGAAATTACAATGACCAAGGCAGGTGTTCAAAATCTTATTGAGCAACTACAGGTCTTCCGTGATCAACTAGAAGACGAAACTGATCAATAAGTTATTTCAACCAACCGATCTTTTCACCAGCGGCCTTTCTACGGTCGCTTTCTTCTTTGCTACCTGGATAACGGCTTGCCCATAGAAGTACAAGAGCAAAGAACACACCCATACCTAATGTGGCTTTCCAGTTCTGTGTAGCCAAGTAAAATACCACTAGACTAACGTCCATACAGATAAACATTATCCATTTTACCTTAGTTGGATATACTCTACCATCACTCCAGTTCTTAATGAACGGACCAAACAGTTTATGGTTAAGCATGTAGTTATGGAAACGCTCTGAACTGCGAGCGAAACAGTAAGCGGCAATAAGACTAGGTGTTGACCAAGGTATGCCGGGTACAACTACGCCAATGTAGGCAATTCCTAAAAACAGAAAGCCTGCGGCCATCCATAGATATTTTTTAATATTTTTCATAGTATTCCTTTAGACTTCTTGTTAGGTAATCAATGTCTGCTTCTGTGTGGTTAGGTGTGGGAGTAGCACGAAGTCGTTCTGTACCCCAGGGCACCGTTGGATAATTAATAGGCTGTAGATAAATGGCCTTTTCTGATAACAGCCAATCGCTTACGGCTTTACAGCGTTTGGCATCACGCACCATAATGGGTACGATGTGCCCGTCGTTGACAAGGACATCTATTCCGTTTCTTAACAGATGTTCTCTAGTTTCTTGAGCACGTTGGAATATGCGCTCTCTCAATTCAGGATGATCGCTTACATACTTAACGCTAGCAAGAGCACCTGCACATAGTACAGGACTCATACTGGTACTAAAGATAAAACCTTGAGCGTAACTGCGTACCATGTCAACAAGATCGCGTCCTCCTGCAATATAGCCGCCCTGTACTCCAAATGCTTTGGCCAATGTGCCTTGTATTACATCGACACCATCTATGCAATGTTGTTCTTCACTTACACCTGCACCCTTAGCACCGTAGAGGCCTACTGCGTGTACTTCGTCAACATAGACCATTGCTCCGTGCAGTCGAGCAATGTCGCAGACATCGCTAACTAGACCTCTGTCGCCGTCCATGCTGTAGACACCTTCTAAAGCAATGATAGGTTGTGTGTTTTCTGGGAGTGCCGCTAGAAGTTCTCTTAGGTGTGCTAGATCATTGTGACGCCATACAGTCACAGGACATTGTGCAGATTTCATTCCCACAATCATACTGTTATGATTTTCGCTATCGCTTATATAGTGTACATTTGGTATAAGGCGTCCTAGTATGCTTAATGTACTTTGGTTTGCTACATAACCGCTGGTAAACAATAAGGCGCTGGTTTTGTCGTGTAGTTTGGCTAGTTCTTGTTCTAAAGCCACGTGGTAGTGTGTTGTTCCGCTGATGTTGCGTGTTCCCCCCGAGCCCGCACCTGCTGTATCTAATGCTGTACGCATAGCATCGATTACTACTTTGTGTTGACCCATTCCCAAATAGTCATTACTACACCAATTGGTAATCTGTTTGATGTTATATTTTCCGTACCAAATGGCTTTTGGAAAGTCGCCCTTTTGTCGTAGTATGTCCGTGAATACTCTGTAGTTACCCTCGGATTTGAGTTTTTCTAAACTTTGGGCAATAGCGTCTTGTGTTTTTGGTTTAATCATTATGTGAGTATTTATTGACTTTTTTGACTATTGGTAGTATAATAAGTTATGAGGCTCAAAAAACTTGATCGCCGTATGAATGGATATGGCAACTTTAAATATGCAACTAAATTCCGTAGGCGTGCTGATCAGGACAAGTTCATTGAGATCAGGAATTGGTGCTGGGAACAATGGGGACCTAGTTGCGAACTAGAGTTCTGGAATGAGCAAAGAAATCCGGCCTGGGCATGGGCCATGACAGAATTTGAAACTAAAATCTACGTTGCTTCGGAAAAAGAAGCAAGTTGGTTTACACTTAGATGGGATTAAAATGATCGTAAGTTTGGTTAGCGATCTTCACTTAGACGTTAGCAAGCACCTTGAACTTCCCGGCGGGGATGTGCTTATTATCGCGGGCGATGCCTGCGAAGCACGTCAACTGGTTAAAGAACATCATAGTACTAAAGTATTGCCCTATACAGGTGGCAGTTTTCCTTGCTACGATTTCTTTGAGTTCGAGTGTGCCAAGTACAAGAAGGTTTTCTATGTAATGGGTAATCACGAGCACTACGGTGGAAAGTTTTGGAAAACTAAATCTGAACTTGAGCGTGTCTTGCCCAAGAACGTAACTCTGCTTGAAAACCAATGTGAAGAATACGAAGGTATTATTTTTGTCGGAGCCACCTTGTGGACTGACATGAACAAGGGCGATCCTTTGACTCTCCATTCTATGCAGAACTACATGAACGATTACCGTGCTATAACTTACCATTATCCGCAGTACAACGCATATCACAAGATGCGCCCTGCAGATACTGTTAAGATACACATCGAGAGTAAGCGTTACATTGAAGAAAAGGTCAAGGAGTATGCTGACAAGCCTGTTGTGGTTATCACTCACATGGGCCCAACTTGGGAAAGTGTGAATGAAAAGTACAAAGGTGAACTTAGCAACGGTGCCTACGTTTCGGATCTAAGCAACCTTATCCTAGACAACCCTAACATCAAAGTTTGGGTACACGGACATGTTCACGATCCTGTAGACTACATGGTCGGTGATACTCGTGTTCTTTGCAACCCCCGTGGATATATTCCGTGGGAAGAAGATAACGGGGTTATTCCCGGGTTTTATTTCGAGGTTTAAATGGCTAAAGAACTCCCAGAACATCGGGACAAACTAGGTCGACTTCTTAAAGTAGGGGATTGTGTGGCATATCCGTCACACAATTCTCTAGGCATCGGAACGATCAAAAAACTCAATCCCAAGATGATCGGTGTTGCCCGGGTGGGTAGTAGGAGCAAGAGTACCAATAACAAGTATCCCGGTGATCTGGTCCTGCTCGATGGCCCCGAAGTTACTATGTATCTTCTACGAGAAAGTGCAAAATGAGTCAACTTGATCCTATGCGCCTGCCCTGCGGTGGTACTGCCTACTTTGATGAAAGTAGCGGTATTAGTTATCGCTGTGAGTGCGGTGCTGTTGTTGGTAGTATTGGTATGCCACAGTATTGCAAAGATCAAGCAGACAAATGGAAAGTTATGGAACTTCTTGGCGGCAAAGGTTGGGATTATTTAGAGGAGGCAGAATGAGTTCTACTGTTCGTATCTCATGGAGTCGAGAGTTTGATAATAAACAAATGTGGAATGAAGTTTGTGCCTGGGCTATAGAATACTTTGGCCTGCCTGGAGATCGCTTCTATACAACTGCCAATGTCCATTATATGGACTTTATCTTTGAAAGCAACAAAGACGCACTAATCATGGCTCTGCGGTGGAATGCTCAAATTGTTCCAGATGAACAACTCACTCTAGATTTTGTAGGTAGTAGACTGCAATGAAAGTAGAACGCACAAGTTATCCCGGCTGGGCTGGACATCCTACTTACCTTGTTCGCAACTTTAAAGATTACGAAGAAGTATGTCTTTGGATGTATAAAAACAAGGTAGAACATTTTCTGCTTTCGTCAGGTTCTAACGGATACACATTTCAGGTCCGTGACAAAAAAGAATGGTTTATGCTGAGGTGGGAATGAGAGTAATGAATAAATCAATTTGGCCCTATCAAACTCGGGCCAAAGGACCCTCCGATGATATCTATCGTTGGTGTCAAGAAACATTGTACCACGGTGGCTACTATGAACCGAACTGGTATTATAATGCCGAAACTAATACTTGGTGTTTTAAAGACGGTAAAGAGTTTACAATGTTTTGTTTGAGGTGGTCATGAATATCGGTCCTTTCAATTCAAATGTTTTTAACGATGTACAAATGGAGCCTACGCTTGAGCCTATGCGTACAGGCAAGGCTAAAGGTTGGATAGGTGAATACCATTGGGTCAGTATGCCCGTTACTGATCAAAACAAATACGACGATACCGTTACTCCTGCAATTAGTTGGTGTAACGAATACTTTGGCAAGAGTGGTGCTCGGTGGTTTGAAAAGAAAAAAAGATTCTATTTCAAAGACGAGAAAGACATGACCATGTTTATTCTAAGGTTTTGTTCATGAGTGATACTGCAAGTTGGATTACGTTTGGCAAGGATCGGTATCATCTTAATAGTGAGATGGAACGCTGGTGTAAGGAAAACATAGGTCAAGGCGGCTGGTCTTATGATACTCCTAAGACATGGGAAGGTATGCACGGCAAGATTTGGGTCATGAGTAGTATGTTTGGCAACACAACATTTGCATTTAAAGATCCTAAGCATTTAACATTGTTCGTATTGAGATGGGCATGATTGGATCAGTAGGAAATGCAATGATAGGTGCAATAGTAAAAGCAATGACGCCGCCGGATATGCAAGAAGAAATTGCAAATAAGATGGCCAAAGAACTCCAGGAAGAAATAGACTGGGAAATACTTGCTGAGATGCTGAAAGAATGTGGATGGACTGAAATTAAATTAACTTGGTCTGATATGACAGCAAGCCGTGCCCATGAAATTAAAGAATGGTGTAGATCTAATTTAAAAGGTCACTATAAAGGCAGAGGCCGTACTTGGATGTTTGAATTAGAAAAAGACGCCAGCATGTTTATTCTGAGGTGGGTATGATACTAGCCAACCATGATTACCACTGTGTTGAAATAAATCTTAGAAATCAGGTTACTAGTGAAATGTTCGCTTGGCTACAAACACGATTTGGGCCGGGTGACGGAACTCGGTGGTTTTACAAACAACCTAAGTTGTATTTTACGAGCGAAAAGGATCACCTTATGTTTTTACTAAAATGGGGAAGTGAATGAAGAAGTTTTTAACTTTTGTTATTTTTATGGCCTGCCAATGTGCATTTGGGCAGGCACATGCTCTTTATGATTTTAATAGTCATTCCTATGTTGTACAAAACAACAGAATGGATGTTAGATCCATAGCCAGTATAACTAAATTGTTTACCGCAATTGCAGTTATTAACAGCGGTGTGGATCTAAACGAAAAAGTGAAAGTTAAAGGAAAGAGCAATGGCCGAGTTCCCAACGGTGTTTATATGTCAAGAATAGACCTGTTACGGGCTTCTTTGATAAGTTCAGATAATAGAGCCAGCGAAACTCTAGCCCATCACCATCCCGGTGGGTTTGATCAGTTTATTAAAGACATTAATGCTTACTTAGAAGATAAATCTCTGTACAATACTAAAATTGTGGATAGCACAGGACTACTACCAGGGAATGTTAGCACCGCATCTGACCTAATCGAGTTCCTATCCCTCATCAAGGATCAGCCCGTTATACGAGCAATTGCAGGAGAGCGCAACAGGGCCGTAGAATCTGCCAAAGGCAAGCGTGTTATCAAAATTAATCTACACAACACAAACCCTGAAATTTTTGTCTATGATAATGTGTTAATAAGTAAAACAGGATTTACAAATCCAGCAGGGCGCTGTGTAATCATGCTAGTTGAAAAACGCAGGGAATTATTTGGCGTTATAGTACTAGGACAGAAGAACGTCCGTGACCGCAGTAAAATAGTTAAAGCGTTACTAGATGTAGAAATTCCTCCAAATCCTACACCTATTATTAATTCTACTATTGACTTTACTGTAGAAATCCCAATATAATTGAAAGAGTTAAAATCAGTATAAATATTATTTCAGAGTACCTTACGGGCTTTGAAACGGGCATAGTGCCCAAAATATTCTTACTTAACTAAAGGAGAAAAAATATGAAACTCAATCCAATCCGTGATCGGATCCTAGTCAAGCCTCTAGAATCTGACACAGTCACAAAGTCGGGCATTGTTATTCCCGATAACGCTCAAGAGAAACCCAACCAAGGAGAAGTACTAGAAGTCGGAGGTGGTCGCATCACTGAAGACGGAATTACTATTCCTATGGCAGTTAAAAAGGGTGATCGAGTCCTTTACGGAAAATTTTCCGGGCAACAAATCAAGATCGATAACATCGAACACATTGTCCTAAAAGAGGACGACATCTTAGCAATCGTAGAATAAGGAGATATCATGACAGCGAAAGCAGTAACTTTCGGCGACGCCGGCCGTGCCAAATTGGTAAATGGCGTAAACATTCTAGCCAACGCGGTTAGAACAACACTTGGTCCTAAGGGCCGCAACGTAGTAATTCAAAAGAGTTTTGGCGCACCTGTTGTGACCAAAGACGGTGTTACAGTTGCAAAAGAAATTGAACTAGAAGACCAACTAGAAAACATGGGTGCTCAGATGGTCAAGGAAGTTGCTTCCAAGACTGCTGACAAAGCAGGTGATGGTACTACTACTGCCACAGTCCTTGCACAAGGTATTGTCAAGGAAGGTATGAAGTATGTTACCGCCGGCATGAATCCTATGGACATCAAGCGTGGTATTGACAAGGCAGTTGCCGCCGCAGTTCTAGAACTTGACAAGATTAAGAAGCCTTGCACAACCAGCAAGGAAATTGCTCAAGTTGCTAGCATCAGTGCTAACAGTGATGAAGCCATTGGTAAGATCATTGCTGACGCTATGGAAAGAGTTGGCAAAGACGGTGTTATCACAGTTGAAGATGGCAAGGGTCTACAAGACGAACTAGAAGTTGTAGAAGGTATGCAGTTTGATCGTGGTTACCTGAGCCCTTACTTTATTACCAATCCTGAAAAGCAAAAGGCCATCCTAGACAATCCCTTTATCCTATTGTTTGACAAGAAGATCACTAACATTCGTGATCTGCTTCCTGTACTCGAACAAGTGGCCAAGAGTGGACGTCCTCTGTTAATTATTGCAGAAGATGTTGAAGGTGAAGCACTGGCAACTCTAGTTGTTAACAACATCCGTGGTATTCTACGAACAGTTGCCGTTAAGGCTCCTGGTTTCGGTGATCGCCGTAAGGCCATGCTTGACGATATTGCAGTTCTAACTGGCGGTACCGTTGTTGCTGAAGAAGTCGGTCTAGCACTAGAAAAGACCACACTGGATCTTCTGGGTCGTGCAGAGCGTGTTGAAATTGGCAAAGAAGAAACCACCATCATTGGCGGTGCAGGCGACAAGGCCAAGATTGCTGATCGTGTAAGCCAGATCCGTGTACAGATCGAAGAAGCCACTAGTGACTATGATCGCGAGAAACTGCAAGAGCGTGTAGCCAAGTTGGCAGGCGGTGTTGCTGTTATCCGTGTAGGTGCCGCTACTGAAACTGAAATGAAAGAAAAGAAGGATCGTATCGACGATGCCCTACATGCTACTCGTGCCGCTGTTGAAGACGGTATCGTTGCAGGTGGTGGCGTTGCTCTAATCCGCGCCAAGCAGTCTATCATGGAACTGAAGGGTATTAATGCTGACCAAGACGCAGGTATTAGTATTGTTCTACGTGCCATGGAAGATCCTATTCGTCAGATTACTACTAACGCAGGAGACAGTGCTGATGTTGTAGTTAGCAAGGTTGCCGAAGGCAGCGGTAACTACGGTTACAATGCGGCTACCGGACAGTTCGGTGATATGTTAGAAATGGGTGTTATTGACCCAACTAAGGTTACCAAAACAGCATTGGTAAATGCGGCTTCTATTGCTAGCCTACTGTTAACCACAGACTGTGCTATCAACGAACTACCAAAGAATGACAAGTCCTCAGACCCATCTATGGGCATGGGCGGCATGGGCATGTAATGGTTTGACACACAGACAAAGTTAGTGTATAAATATATTGTGGGGTACCTAAATGGGCCCCACAATTTGGGTAAGTGCCCATTTGATTCTTACTTATTAAAGGAGAAAATCATGAATCAACTTGTACGTTTCGATACCAATGCTCTAAACAGAGCACTTCTCGGATTTGACGAACTTTTCAATAACTTTGAAAATCGCTTCGCAAATCAAATCAATAACAACTATCCTCCATACAACATCCTTAAACGCGATGAAAACTCTTACGAGTTAGAAATTGCTGTTACAGGTTTCAACAAAGAGGAAATTACAGTTGAAATTGATCAAAATCAATTAATTGTCAAGGGCGAACGTAAGCGTGATGATGACGCTGAAATTCAATACCTGCACAGGGGTCTAGCCAACCGTGACTTTACTCGCAGTTGGACTCTTGCAGAGCACATGGAAGTGGGCGATGGCAACATCAAAAATGGTGTGCTATCCATTAGCCTCAAGCGTGTTGTTCCTGAAGCACTAAAGCCCCGAGTCCTTCAAATTAAGGGCGAGTAATTTACAGGGGGATTTTTATCCCCCTTCTTTAACACACATTAAATAACGCTATGACAACAGAAGCCCCAACAATTGAGAAAAAGAAAGTAACTAACCGCACACCAAAAGAGCCTGGAAAGTTTAATGTCATTGTCTGTAACGATGATGTTACTCCAGTTGAATTTGTTGTTGCCATGTTAATTGCTGTCTTTAGAAAGCAACAAGACGAGGCTCTTAAATTGACCATTAAGGTTCATCATGAAGGCAAGGCTGTAGCAGGTACATACCCTTACGAAATTGCCGAACAGAAAATTGTAGATGCTACTAACATGGCCAGACAAAATGGGTTTCCGTTGGTACTTAAAGCGGAGGCCGAATGAGCCTAAAAGAACTAACAGCAGAAAAGCACAAACTAGCAGAATCAACACCCTTCATGCAAGCGGTGTTTAAAAGACAACTACCAGAAAGTCTCTGGGCAGATTGGACGTATCAAAAGACCTTGTTCTACGGAGGTATCGAGGGCGCCGCTGGCGCATGTAGGCTCCTCGGTGATCTTCCAGATATCCGCAGAGCATTTTATCTTTATCAAGACTTTGTTGATATGTGGGATAAAGATACTACACGACCTGACTACAGACCAGAGGTTGTAGACTATTACAATTATATCCTAAGCATCAGCAAAGATCCTCACAAGGTTATGGCACACCTTTATGTATGGCATATGGGCGATATGTTTGGCGGCCAAATGATTAAAAAGGTTGTACCCGGTAGTCATCGGAATTTAGAATTTCAGGACATCCCAACACTTATGACCAACATCCGTGCAAAGTTAGATGATAGTATGGCCGACGAAGCCAATGTAGCATTTGACTGGGCAATTAAGATGATGCGAGGCTACGATGCCAGTTTGGGATAAAATTGAAGAACTTGCCCGCAACTTCGAACAGCAATTTAATAGTACCGGGGAACCTATTGAAGGTGAGTTAGACCACGAGTACAATTGGCACAATGTATTATGGACTAGTCCTAGATATCGTAGAGCCCACGTTGAAGTTGTAGACAAGCGTGACACTCACAAAATCTTTATCTTACATACTACGGTATTTCCACATTTTAATGACCCTAGTCCTATTTTCGGGTTTGATGCTGTTTGCGGTCCTAACAAAATAACAGGCGCTTTTCATGATTTTAGTCATGCTGGAGACCCTAGCAGTTTTATGTACCTGTGGTTCAAAGCCCGTGTTAGTACATTAGAGTGGAATAAACCTAGAGAACTTCCCGAGTGGGCTAGGATGATTTTTAGTCCTGCTATGGTTGCCGCAGGTAACTTACAAGAAGAAGCAGAAATAGATCAATTGTGTACAACTGCTGAATCTGCATTAAAATTCTATCTTGAAAATGTAGGCAAAGATCAACAGGATGTAGCAGATTATCATATGGCACAAAATCGATACTGTCACTGGCAGAAGCAAAATCCTCATGTAATTCGTAGCATGGTCAGTATGGGTGTTCCTCAGACTACTATGGAAAAGTTCGTAAGTCAAGTACTCTTTCCAGAAGTATAAATATTAGATTATGCGTTTTCGTGAAATAGTATTAAATTCCCATGTAACAAAGCAAACTCACACATTGTATGAAGGTGTAGGTCTTGCCCGTAGAAAGCCAGGTGAAATTTTTAAAAATTCATCAGGTGACGTTCTTATATTTCAAAATTTAACATTTTATCCTACATCGGGGAAGTATAATACTACAGAAGAAGTTGCTCAAGCAGTCACCGATGCTACATCAGGAAAAAATGTTCATTGGGTAAATCAGCAAGGTAAGCAAGGATTTGCGTTTGGTATTGCTACATTTATCGATCAGGCAACTCAGAAAGAATACTACCTTGGAAAGTATTTCAAGGATATTAAGCAAAATAGAAATGATAACAAATTTGGCCACGAAGAAATTCCAGGTGGGTTTAAGTATAGTACAAAAGAAGGTGCTAAAGAAAACGCTGGATATAAGCCTAGCGAAGTGTTGACGCAATTTGATAAATTAACTCCGGATCTTATTGTTAATCAAATTAAAACTAAGTTCGGCGATGGTAGTGACGAAGCAGTGGCAGCACAGACATTTTTAGATGCTCCTAACTTTCCTGTTCGAGTCCCCAAAGGTGCAATGAACTTTGATGCATTTAGAATTTATTTCTGCGAAATGCTACAACCTATTGCTCTTGTTAAGGGAATGAAAATCACAGGAAACGCACAAGATGCTGTTAATATATTCTTCGGAGATGGTGCAAGTCTACAAGATTGTACAATTAAATTTAATGATAGTCAGGGCGGCGCATTGAGCGATAGCGTCCTTGTTAATCCCGAAGGTAAAGAAATTAAAATTAGCACCAAGGACGCTGTAGGTGGCGGCGCTAAGGCCAGTGCTCAAAACTTCTTCAAATGTCTAGAAGAATTAGAACTTACTCCAACAGGTAAGAAACTTATCGAGAAACACGAGTCTGTAACAAAAATTATCAATGCCTTTAAAGGAAATGCAGTTATAGATAAGGCTACAGGTCAAATCAAAGGGTATGATGGAAAGACACATTATTCTGCACCATTAGACATTGCTAAGATGCCCGAATGCGGGCTTTTAACAGAAGACGAAGTGCAACAAGTAATAAATCTTAGAAACATGAAAATGGATCTAGGTGATACACCTGTAGGGAAAAATATCCTTAGTCCAAAATTAGAAGGATGGTATACCGACTACCTCAAGAATTGGAAGAAGCCAGTTGTTCCTATCCATACAATGATGTTGATCATAGCATTCAAAGTTACAAAATGGGTTAACGAAAAGACTGAATTTAGTGCTGGCGCAAGTGATATATTAAACAATAGTGCTCTTATTCAAGTTTACAACGATGTAGTACCTAGCGATAAAGATTTTATTATTAGAGGTATGAATGCAGTATATCCATCAAATGCTGTTACAGGTGTTAAGTTAACAACAGAAAAGGCATACTGGACTACTGGCGCACAGGGAAACATGACTTTCCAAATTTTATATAATGGTGAAAGTGCTGGTGCAGGTGCTATAACTAGTCCGGGAGCAACAGGAGATTCATCACAGGAACCTGCAGAAGTTCCTGCAGTTTCTGAGCCAGCACCTGTACCTCAACCCGAGCCCGTTGCTCCTGTACAATCACAAACTACGGCAACAACTACTGCAACTGTTGCCCAACCAGACGAATTATCTCAAATTAAAAATCTAGCAGGAATTGGTCCTCAACCTGGTGCAATAGCACCAGAACCACCGGGAATTACCAATCAAAAGCGCAGTTTAGCCCAATCTAAAATACCTATGGGCACAAAAAGCCCATAAAAAATTCCGACCGTAGTTAAGTAGATATATAAATACTTGACCATGGAACCACTCCTACTTTTGCTCTTACTACAGATCAAACATTGGTATGCTGACTTTAAAATTCAGACATACATGCAAACAGTGAAAAAAGGTATCTGGCTTAATCCTGTAGGAGTTAGTCATAGCCTTGATCATACTGCGGCCAGCCTAACTGCATTACTCATAGGTGGTTTATTTCTAAGTTTAAATCCCTGGACCATTGTATGGGTATGTTTAGTAGAAGGCATACTACATTATATTATAGATTTTATAAAGGTTAAGTATGGTTGTAAAGATAACACAAAACCTTTATTTTGGAATCAATTCGGCCTAGACCAACTAGCGCATCAACTCACATACCTTGGCATGGTATACATTCTGCTTTTTTCTTAATCTAGATTAAATTAACCGCTAAGATTACTGACCTCGTTTTTCCTTTAAATAGGTAGTAACAAGGAGAGGTCGGTATGAAAAAGACGATACTATTGTTAGGTTTGGTATTAGCAACAGGTGCTCATGCTGAACTTGTACAACAATTTAAAAATCCTACCTTTAGCGGTCAAGGTTGGGCTAGTCATGTTCTTACACTAGAACAGATGAGACAAGGTGCAAAATCTGCACAAGAGTCAAAGACCGCATCAGAAAAGGCGGCAGCAGAGGCAGCAGCCGCTAATACTCCATTGGCAAAATTTATGAGCCTGTTCACAGGACAGGTTTATAGTCAATTGGCAACTCAATTGACAAACAATTTATTCAAAGAATGTGCGGCTGGCGGCGGATTAAGTTGTACTGATGGTAACTTTTTAATCAGCGAAACACAAAAGATTATTTGGCAAAAATTAAACGGTCAAGTAACCTTAACAGTCTATGATGGTAAAAAAGGCACAGACGGAAGTGTAGCATGGAACGCAAGTCCTACTCAGACGATTACTGTGCCTATTAGTAGTTTTAGTTTCTAAGGAGCCACAGATGAAGATATTAAAATTAACAACACTGGCTCTAGCAATAGCAACACTAACTGGTTGTGCTAATTTAGTACGACCAATGTCTTCAGTTGGAATAGAAGATCAGCCAAAAGCCACTACAACAATAGTAAAAGCAATTGACACATTACCAGCACCGGCAGGTCCTAAGATCTCAGTAGCAGTCTACGGATTTAAAGACATGACCGGTCAAAGAAAGAACAGCACTACACTGAGTTTATTCAGTACCGCTGTAACACAAGGTGCAGAAAGTTATCTAATTAAGAGTCTACAAGAAGCAGGAAATCGTCAGTGGTTCACTGTTGTAGAACGTGTTAATTTAGACAACCTTCTTAAAGAGCGTCAAATGATCAAACAGACACGTGAGATCTATGAAGGCGCCAACGCAAAAATGTTACCACCATTAACACTAGCAGGTGTTATTCTAGAAGGTGGTATCATCGATTACAACAGTAACGTCATGACGGGCGGTACTGGCTTTGCCGTGTTAGGAATTGGACCATACACACAATACACACAGGATCAGGTAGTGATCAGCATGAGATTGGTCAGTGTCCAAACCGGTGAAATATTAACATCTGTTACCATTGAAAAAAACTTGCTCAGCACACACGATGGTGCTACTGTGATGAGATTTTTCAACCAAAATACGCGAACATTTGAGTTTGATACAAGTCAAACTTTTAATGAACCAGGAAACTACGCACTCAGATCAGCCATTGAACAGGGTATCGTTGAATTGGTAAAGAACGGAGAGCGATTAGGATTATGGAAATATCAGGAGGCATCCAATGAGTTGGTTCAAAAGGAGACCCCGAATAAAGGAGCCGGAACGGCAACACCACCGCCACCACAGCCCTCTAAGTGAGAAGTTGTGGGAGGAGGTTAAAGAACAGCACCAAATGACAGAGGCTATAACAAAAAATAAAAAGCCCTCGGAGAAAAAAACATGATGAAGAAAATTTTAACAACATTGGTAGCAAGTCTTATAGTAAGCGGAGTGTATGCTCAAACAGCGCCGACTGCGCCTACTCAGGCAAGTGCTCCAACTATAACAACACAGTCAACAACTCGTTTTGCGGCTGGTGTAACTGCCGCCCTAAATGCGAGCACTACTAACATTATCTATCTAGAGCAGACTGGTAGCGCACCTACGATTAGTATTAACCAAGACGGTAATAGTAACCGTGCTGGTGCTGATCGTGCAGGACAAACTAACAGCATGATCTTAGATGGTAGCAATCAAATTGTAACTATTGATCAGACTGGTAATAACAACATGATCAACACCTTAAAAGTTACAGGTAACAATGCCAGTGTATATCTACAACAACTAGGTAATAATAACACAGCCAATGTTAGTTGTGGACTAACAACAAGTTGTAGTGATACTCAAACTTACACTAATACTGCCGCTATTGATTTTAGAATGGACAGCACAGGTAAGGCCAACGGTAATACACTAAACTACACAGGTAACGGTCCTGCACTACAGGCCGCAGTCTATGTAACAGGTGGTGGCAACACTCTAAACCTACAGCAGACTAGTACAGCAGGTCAGCAGATGTTGATCAACCTAACTGGTAGTGACAACAACACAGTTAACGTTACCCAGACTAGTGCTAGCCTAAGCAGCCTTTTATTAGCGCAAACTGGTACAGGTAGTACAACCTTTAACATTAGCCAAACTGGTACTTACAGCAACGTGGCTAACGTGCAGGCTGTATCTGCGGGTGGTAGTTTCAACATCATCCAACGAAGCCGTTAAAAGGGGAGTTGCGTGAAAAAATGGGCCATAGCATTATGGTTAGTTTCTACGGCGGCAGTCGCTGATATTGGTTCAGTTGTTGAACTAACAGGGACTGCCGTTATTAAACGCGGGAAAGAAACTATCTCTGTGGCCAAAGGTACCGAAGTTAGAACTAATGACAAGGTCGAAACAAAGAATGGTGTTGTTAATATTAAATTCAAAGATAACACCAGTGTTAAGGTTACAGAAAATAGTGCCCTTGTAATTGACGACTTTGTTTACGATCCTAAAAATGCGGCTGGGGGTAAACTGAATCTCAAGGCTGCGGCTGGTACTGTTCGTTATGTATCCGGCAACATAGCACATAACAACCCTAACTCTGTAAAAATCAATACACCTACTGCGGCTATTGCTGTACGTGGTACAGACTTTGTTATGAGTGTTGACGAGACTGGTAAGAGTCTTGTTATGTTAATGCCAACCTGTGAATTGCCGCAGGTCATTAACCTAAAAGGACTTACTTGCGGTAGTGGTAAGATTGAAGTAGATAGCGGTTCAACCAGAATATTGCTCGATAAACCCTATCAAGCCACTATTGTAGAGACTTCAAGCACACCACCATCTCCACCAATGGTAGTAAACTTGAACAATACTGCTATTGGTAACAACCTAATCATTCGTCCTCCTATGACCATGGCTGGTATTAGCATACAGCAGGCCGCTCGTTCAGCCGCAGAAAAAACAGGAGATGCTAAAAAAGATGACGATAAGAAAGACGGCAAAGATCCAGCCCATGCAGAAGCCAAAGCAACTGCTGATCAACAAAGAGGACAACAAGAAAAGACTGCTAGAGAGCGAGATGCTGAAGACAGAGCATTATCCTTGCTTACAGAACTTAAAGAAAAGGGCGTTGAAGTTAAAGACAAACCCTATGAAAACGAACACGTTGTAAGAATGTATAAAAACGATAACCCTATGCTTAACCAAATTGGATGGGGTTATATGAGCCTAAGTGGTAACGGAAATAACTTTACAGCAGTAAGTTTAGCCAATGATACTAAAGTCTTGATTGTTGTTACACAAGACAGACTCACTGATGCCTACAACTTTGCAGGTGGTCTCAACAGACCCCAAGGTAGCATAATAATTAATCAGAGTTACAAATGATAAGAAAAATATTTTTAATGTTGATGTTGTTATGCTCCAATGCATTCGCTGCCATTACTGATGGTAAGTTTGGTATCAATCAAATCTTTGATGTTCAATACTATTGGAGTGGCAATACTCTATATGCCAGTAACTTTATTGCACCATATGATAAAAACTTTCAAACAGTAACGGCAACTAGCGGACAATATTTTCAGTTCTTTAATAGTACAACTAATCCGGGCAAGTACGGATTAAAATTAATGAATAGCAACGGTACGCAGGCCTCTATTGTTCACGACTATGGCGATATCACGGCTCTAGGCAATGGTGCTATCTTCTATATCGGTAGCGGATTCTTTGGCAATGTTATTTCAACGGCACAGGGTTATAATTATGGTGCTAGTGGCACATTTACCAATATGAACACAAGCCCTACTAGCAGTGATTTTAACTCTTATACATTTGCAAGTAGTACGCCTCTGACTGCGGGACAAACAGCGGCTCCGGCAACCCCTACACCAAACCCAACTAACATTTATTCCACAAGTAGCGGTACAGTTCGTATTACACATATTTGGCCTACTAGTTATAACAGCCCGGCTGGTGAAGGCGCGGCCAATGCATTTGACAATAGCCCCTATACCAAATATCTAAACTTTGACAAATATAATGCGGGTGTTACTGTTCGTTGGAGCGAAGGTCGTGTGGCCACAGGATTTACAATTACTACTGCCAACGACTTTTCAGGACGAGATCCTACAAGTTATAAATTGTACGGAAGTAATGACGGTGTTAATTGGACTTTGATCAAAGAAGGTGCTCTGTCTCTAAGCGACAGTAGATATACCACTAGTGCCGTGGTCAATATCAATAACTCTACTGCTTATTTTTATTACTATATACAATTCCCAACAACCAAAGCCGGTAACGGCTGTGGCTTGAATTGTGACAGTATGCAGATTTCGGAAATTACCTACATCTACGATACTAACAATACCACATCGAGCACTGACCAAGGCGGTGGTGGTAACTCTACTCCTGTTGATCCTGTGCAGGCTGCGGCTGCTCCCACAGTGGTCAGCACATCAACTAGTAACAGCGTAAGCACGAGTTCTTCTAGTTCAAATACAAGTTCTGTTACAGTGAGCCGTCCTACTACCACAGGCAACTATACAGATGGGTTTGTGGGCACAACTACTGTGACTACAACTACAACTACTCCTGTGACTACAACCTACTGGAGTGATGGATCAACTACAACCAGCAACGGCACTCCTTCTTCAACTACTAGTACCACATATACAATAACTCCTACCTACGGAACTGCTCCTACATATTCTAGAACTGCTCCTAATGTAGGTGGCAACAGCATCTACATCAAACAGGTCTATGCGGGATCTAATACCAGCGTTACTCTAGAGCAAGACGGCAACAATAATGCCATTACAGGTACAAACAGTGGATGGGCTACTGTAGATGGCAACAACAGCGCAATTAGTATCAAACAATTTGGTACAGGAAACATTACAGGTCTTAAAATGAATGCCTGGGGTAATAATATTGATATCAAACAACAGACTGCTGGAGGTGGTGATGTTAGCAACAACATTCTCAATGTTGAAAGTGCAGGCAATGGTAATGCAGTAACAGCGCAACAACAAACTAACACCAACACTGCTAGCGTCAAACTAACTTGGGACATCAACTCTGTTAATCTAACACAGAAAGGTGGCACCGGAAACACCAGTTATGTTACAGTAAATGGGTATTGGAATACAGTCAACAATACACAAAATGGCACCAATAACTTTAGCCTTGTTAACATCAGCGGAGACAACAATAGTGCCACTGTTACCCAAACTGGTACAGGACATAATACCTTATTAAACTTAATTGGCAATAAAAACAATGTCAGTGTTACACAAACTGGTGCAGGTGATACTTATAGTCTACAACAGACCTGTACTAATCCTTCCGGCTGTAGTGTTAGCGTAATCAGAAACAAATGATCGACTGGAGTTTTCCACCTGAGTTACAGGCCCAATATGATCGTGTTCTAGCCCAAACACGAAAACTTCAAGCGGAGTTTGGTATTAAACCTATGACTCTTGAAGAAAGAGCAAGGTCCTACGAACGTAAAAGAGCAGAAATAGAGCGCAGACAACAAGAAGTTCGAGAACTAGAACAACGCATTAGCCGTAGTCGTCCTCCACCCAAGTGGAAAGTGTAAATAGTATTATGAAAAAATACCTACTTAACCCATGGACTGCATTAGTCACACTGACCATCATGGTCTTGATCCGTTTCTGGGATCCCAGTTTTGTGGAGTCTGTAAGACTCCGTTATTTTGATCAGTTAATTACCAGTCAGCCCGCTGAACAAATTCCTGTACATACAGTTAATATCGATGAAGCCGCTCTGGATAAGTATGGTCAATTTCCATTTCCAAGGAATATCTATGCCGACATCATTAAAGACCTTTATGCTCGAAACGCTGGCCTTGTTGTGTTCAATGTTCTCATGCCTGAAGGAGATCGATTTAATCAAGATTCCAAACTGGCCCAAGTACTAGAAAAATATCCTGTTATACTTCCGGAGATTGCCAGCACAAAAGGTAAGAACAAAACATTTGGTTCAGCAGTACAAGTAGTCGGCCGAGATCCCGAAGGACAGTTTGTAGAATATCCTGGCATTATTGCTAACGTTCCCTTACTACAAGAACGTGCGGCAGGGGTAGGTGTTGCTAATACATTCCCAGAACTAGACGGTGTTGTCCGTCGTATGCCACTATTAATTGCTAGCGAAGAAACTATACATCCCGCTGTGGCATTAGAAACATTAAGGGTAGCATCTAGAGACACAAAGATACAGGTTAAGATCGGAGACCTCGGAGTCGAAGCAATTCGTATACCTAAGTCTAGCAGGATCAATGTAGATCCTCTGAGTAGAGTTTGGATTGATTGGAGTCAAACTCCAACTGAACATAGTTTAGCAAACCTACCTAAAGACTTTGAAGGTTCTATTGTTATTGTAGGTCTTAGTGCGGCAGGCCTAGTACAGCCAGTTGCTACAGCCAAAGGCGAAGTGTGGCCTCAGTATATGCAGGCTAGCCTAATGGGTACTATGCTAAATGGCAAGTCTATTCAGCGTCCTAGTTATGCAGACGATTTAGAAGTTGCAGGACTAGCAGTAGTTGGCCTGTTGTTAATATTTTTAATGAGGTGGACCTATGTTGGTTTGGCTACAACGGTTGCTGTGGTTGGTGCTATCATTGGTGGTAGCATCTATGCTTATAGCCATTACTTATTCTTATTCGATAGTACTTTCTTTGCCGTTGGCACAGTCTTGGTCGCTTTGCATGCCTACATGGTAAAATTCTTAAGCGAGTACTTACAGAAGTCACAGATCAAGAAACAGTTTGGAAGTTATGTTAATCCTGTAATTGTCGAACGACTACAGAAAGATCCTAGTTTTATTAAACTAGGTGGCGAGAAGAAAGACCTAACTATTATTATGAGTGATATGCGTAACTTCACAGGTCTAGGAGAAACCTACGGCGATGACGTTGTTGCATTTACACAAACAATGAATCGTTATATGACTGCTATTGCAGAACCTATTCTACGCAACAATGGATGCTTGATCAAGTTCATTGGTGATGCGAGTTTACACGTACACGGTGCTCCTATTCAAGAAGAACAAGATCCAGATCATGCACATGCGGCTGTACGCACGGGACTCGAAATGTTACATGCTGTTGAAATGTTTAATCTTGAGTTAGAGAAAGAAGGCAAGCCACGTGTAGGATGCGGCTTAGGTATTAACACTGGTCCTACACTAATTGGTAATATCGGTAGTAAGGACCGATTTGGCTATGACGTCTTAGGAGATTCGGTTAGTTTAACAGCACGTCTAGAAGGACAGACAAAGAACTACGGACAGTTGATTATTATTTCCGAGTTTACCGAGAAGCGTGTCAACGATGCTTATTTTACTATTCCTTTAGACTGTATTGCTGTTAAAGGTAAAACTATCGGTGTTAATATTTTTACAGTATTTTACATGCCAGATGAAACTGTTGCCAATGCATGGAATGCCGCTCGTGAAAAGCATAACGAAATGTTAGCACTATATCGCGCACAAAAGTGGGACAAGGCCATTGCCATGTGTAAAGAACTAACGGGTTCTTTTGATGGAAACATGGATCACTACTACGAAAAGTGGATTGAACGTATTGCTGAAATGCGTACAAGGGACCTTCCTAAAGATTGGGACGGTACATACCATGCAACCAGCAAATAATAATATTTGGTATTGGTGGTTTGACGAAAGTGTGAGACTCTTTTTGATCTCACACTATTGGCCACATTTTGTCATGGGCAATGCAGATGAATGGATGAAATTAGGTATTACTCTTAATGGAGTAAGGCCTATGTGTGCTACCAGTAAATAGTCGCATGCCTGCGATAACATGGACACCCGGTACTGATAAAGAACTAGATCAAATGTTTAACCTCTTAAGAGAGGAACAATATAATGATCGTAGTCATCACTTGTGGCCCAATTATAGTAAAGAATCCTTTGATTCAGCAGTTGCTCTAACAATATACTTTGACGAATTAGAAAAACCTGTGTTATGCTCTAGTGTTTCTAGCAGAGATTGTTGGCCCGCAGGTGCTTATAGGATCCTAAATAGAACTTGGAAACCTTATGAACGGCTCGGTTGGCCAAAAGGTGTAGGGGCTAACTTCGGCGAAACAATACAGAGCCAGATAGATTGGTTAGAAATAACAACAGACTGTAAACTATACTTTGTCAGTAGACAAAAGCAAGGGTGGCAAGATTGGTGCATACGAAGTTTTAAAAAGCACGGCCACGAATTTAAGAAGAATAACTATCAATATCTTACTTGCCCAAATGAATGTGATGATACATGTTGGCAGTTGATTATATACAATGGAGACGAAGAACTACTTACACAATGGAAACACAGATGAACAAAATTTTAAGAAACATAGTTAAAGTAAAAAACTTATGGGGTGGAGTTGTGCCACTACATTTCTTAGGTATATGGGCAATTTATAATTTGCTCACAGGATCTTCTCCTAGTTGGTGGTGGATTCCGTTCTGTGTTGGATATTTTTTGATTAATGTTTTAGGAGTTGCTATAGGATATCACAGGTACTTTAGTCACAAAGGGTTTGAAATAAGTAGGCCTATGAAAATTTTTCTTCTTTTATGTGGGGTTATTTCTGTACAAGGTAGTGCTATATTTTGGGCAGGAATACATAGAGGAGGGCATCACAAGAACACAGACACTGACTTAGATCCTCATACACCATTACATGGATTTTGGCATAGTTTTATTCTTTGGCAATTTAAATTAGATGACAAGGATGTTAAAGTTAAAGCAATTGTAGATCTACTTAGAGATGAAGATGTCATGTTTGTACACAGGAATTATAATAACATACTATGGGCAATCCACTTATTAGTAGCAATGATTAGTATAGATCTTTGGCTATACCTACTGGTATTACCTGCACTAGCATCTTTATATGCCTATGGCTTACAGACCAGTACAACACATATAGGATTTTTAGGGTACAGAAATGCAGAGACAAAGGATAATAGTGTAAATGCCTTTTTAAATTTTCCGTTTGTTTTCGGAGAATGTTGGCATAACAATCATCATGATACTCCGAGGAATCCACATCATGGCGGACGCCACTGGTGGGAATTTGATCCTAACTACAGGATCATACAGTTAATTAGTCGCCAGCGGCGTCTTTGATTTCTTGCGGAGTTGCTTTACGCTTGCCTATAGGGACTTCTTCTTCGGCAGTCTTATTAATTTCTTGTTCTGCTTTTACACGTTCACGTTCGATAGTCTTTCCACGCAGTTCCATAACAGTTTCGACTTTTTGATTTAATCTTATAAGATCATTGTCAAGCATACGAATGCGATCAATAAGAGCAATAAGAGTTCCATTGGCTTGTCCTATAACTGGTTTGATTTCTGTGGTTACCCACTTCCAAACAAAGTATATAAAGTAACCCATTCCCGCTGCCGCAATGACAGGGAAACCGTACTTATTGATCATTTCTGCTAGATCCATATTAGTCCTTTCTTTGGTCTGCTTGTTCTGCTCTGCTAATTCTATCGTAATCTGGCTGTAGGCCTAGTGCATGACTGACCTTAACATCGATACGTTGTAGTTGGTTTGTCATTGTATCAACTCGAGAATCTAGTCCTTTGATAATACCGCCCATACCATTGACACTGCTAGTAACACCTGCTAAAATAAATTTAAGTGTTAAGAACACAAAGTAGCCTGCGGCCAAGGCAGCGGCAATCGGAAAACCAACTTCTGCTACTAATTTTAAAAAATCCATGTGCTCTCTCCTATATGATAGTATTTACTGCGTACATTTAAATTATTCTCAACGCATATAATTCAATAAATATCACATGCGAGTTGCTATTTTACTTCAGGGAGAGCCTAGATTCTGTTCGGAATTTGACCTATTCTTGCAAAATTTAATAGGTTTTGATCGTGCAGACTGGTTCATGTATCTTTGGAAAGATAGTCCGCAGACTTCTAATTTACTAGGTGGTGAAGGGCATCAAGTGGTTGCACCCTGTTGGCAACATATAGAAAAGGATTGGGCCCTTAGGAAGTTTAAAGAGTTATTCCCACCTAACCATAATGTAGTGTCTCTAGAACTAGCCGAGCAAAATTCTGTACCTAATTTTCATATTAGAGAAAATTATGCACAAGAAACTATACAACCCAATGTATGGAAGATGTGGTACAGCCAATATATGGCAAACAAACTTAGAATTGACTATGAAACTGCTAACAATTTTAAGTACGACGTTGTTATCAGAGCAAGGCCAGATATTAGTTTAGAATCTCATTTAGACATAACCTTTATGAGGGGTCATTTTAATAACGAATCTAACCTTGTACTCATGTCTCAAAATAAAAGATGCGGGTACGGCGTGTTCATAACTGACCTTATTGGAGTAAGTACATCAGATAACATGTCTGTTTACACAAATCTGTACAATGAAGCAATAGAACATCACAAGCGAGGAGTCATATTCCACCCTGAAACTATGCTGGCTCGACATCTAGAGTATCACGGTTTGAAGTATGCTCCGGCAGATTTTAAGATAGAGTTTAGACGCAATGGTCGGTGGCGTGATAAAACTACCGGAGAAGAGTGGAATTCTGTATTTGTACCTACTTGGTCTAATAAGATTTATATTTCAGACTTTGGGCGTTGGTCGTAAATTTCTTTAATGCGAGTCACGTAGTCGCTACAAATACCTAGACAATTAAAATTAAGGCGCTCAAAGTTAGGATCATGCCACTCGGGCATGAGCATAATACTATCTCGAGTTAATGTCTTCTCAGGAAAGGTCCAAATTTGTCCTTGACTGGTTAAAGTAAAGTCATCATTCTGATGCCAAAAGAAGTTTAGTTGTTTGTTAGCACCTAGCACATATAGAGCGTCTAAGTTCTTGGCATGGATCCATAGTCCATACTGTTCTAAAAATTCATAGTCAACTTCGTAATCTGGATTATCATGCCCTAACAACCAATGACCGTCGATGTATCTAACATCAATTTCGCAATGAAACCCCTGCTCTAGACTCTTTGCAATCTGTTCAGGCCTGTTTTCAAGTTTAGAATCAGGACCTTCTGTTAGTCCTCTATGTGCTATGAATATCATTATTTCCGCCAAACAAAACTAATTCCGTAATCATCAGGGCACGACTTTGCCACATTCCATTTTTGTTTATTAATTGCATCTACAAACTCTTTCGGTCCGGGGTGATAGTTTGTATCATGGAATCCTACAATACCTGTAGGTGATAATAGTCGTGTGTATTCCCATTCTAACATGACAGCATTTATACTATGCCACCCGTCAATGAATATAAAGTCAAATTGTGTTATTCCTAGAGACTTAAACTTCTCAAAATTAGTAACAAGATCAAAACTGGTATGTTGAAAGGTGTGAATGTTTAGACTAGAATTATCTAAAAATGTCTTATCATCTAGATCGATACCAAAGTAGACTGTTTCGGGCTTCTTATTTTTTAAGAAACAATGTGTAGATGACTCTTGATCGTTTCTACAAACACCGATTTCTAAAATAGCAGAGCAGTTATCTCGAACTCTTAAAAAATGTTCAGTTAACACCTCTGCATTTTCTTTCGTAAATTCTCCTCTAGCACCTCCGTAAGGATTTGGAGCACCGTCCATATCATCGTATCCGGTGTGTGTTCTTATGTCTCTAATTAAATCTTCTCTCCACTTCATTAAATTGGTCCTTCTATAACGGGATGATGGTAATGTTTATCTGTAAAACGACTTCTGCCTTGTGTAATTGCTCCGGGTGCGCCTGCAAGTATGTGTCCATAGTTTCCTAAAACTTGCGGCCTGTTATTTACTTTCAAATGATAGGCCAGGATATGTTCTGAAGCCCATGTATGTATATCGTCTTCCCAATCTTTGGAAACCAAAGGAACATACTCCTGAAATCTATCAATAAGAGAGGAGTAGAATTTTAGCCCTTGGTATGTTCCTACAACAAACTGATCGCATATTTCTTCACCGGGTGTTCCGTTTCTAGGATAGTTAGGAAATATTAAATCTTTATTCTGTAGATCTAATGTAGATACATCAAGTTCGTTCGTCAACATACCGTCGGGTCTAAACTTTATTACAGCATCGTAATGTCTATCGATCATGTCAAACGACATACGAGTACTAGCCCACATGCCATGACGACGCTTATAAGCCCATCTAACATTTTCAGGTGCCTCTGGCGGATGCTCTTTTAGGTGAGGAGGAAGGTTGTAATAAGGTTGATCCACTATAGCAAGTTGTTTGACTCTATAGTTAGAAGGAAGTATTGATGATATTTTATTAATTGCAGTACTAGAACTATCAACCCAGTCAGTTGTCCAAAAGGTTAGGTATAGGTCTGCAATATCAAACCCCCGAAGTTGTTTTGTTAATTCTAAAAATTCGGCAGTAAACCTAGGTTGACCGCCCGCTATCAAGGCAATCTTCATTCAGTAACTTCAATCCAGAAATGAATTCCATCAATAAAATGAACTTCTAGTTCAGTTCCTTGTACAGCATCACGTGCGGCACGTTGAATATCTTCTGTAAATGCATCGTCGCCTGTAATAACTCCCCCGACTTTCATCTTAGGTAGAAAATTTAGAATATCATTCTTCACTGCATCATAAGTATGATCACCGTCGATCATAAGAAAGTCTATAGAACGATCTGCATATTGTTTATAGGCGTCACTGCTGGTAGATTCTACTAGGTTGTAATAGCCTTTTACAGGTTCTAGTCGTTTATGGAAATGCTCTGCACCATAACCTTCAAAGACTTCGGGCTGTTCCTTAGCAGAATCCGCATAGTGACTAAGTAATTTCTGCGGATCGATACAGTCGAACTGAATACTCTTTCCGCTGTTGGCAATCTCTACAGCCATAAAGGCACTACTGCGTCCTTTGAAACTGCCAATCTCTACAAACAAGGCTCCATCTTCTGCTCGCTCTACTGCATCTCTATAGAGATAATCATAACTAAACCAACCTGGTATGCTTTCGTAAAAATGTTCCATGTTAAAAATACCTTATATTCATTCTTCCGGGGTAGTTAATTTCTAAACGATCGAACGGTTCGTTCTTGCGTGTTTCCACCCACATAGTTTTTCCTATAGCCAATGCTACCGCGCAAGGAGCACTCATGCTACAAATAAACAATTCACTGCCCTGTATTACACGAGCCAGTTCCATAAAGTCAGGTGTGCGGTAATGAGGAACAAAGCATTTAAAAGTTTCTTCAAACCATGCATGTTCACTTTCAATTCCTACAAACACAGCCTGATCACATAGACCTCTGTCGATAAGATCTTTCCATACAGGACTAATCAGTTCATTACCGTTCTGATAATGAGGAGTACGATTGATAACAATAGGCCTGCCAGGAAACTTACGAACTTCCCTACATTCCATGTAGGGTATAACCTGTAGTTCTCTGTAGTGCAGATCCATGTCGATGCCCTGTGCTAGAGCATGTTGATTGGGGAAGTTGCGAGGAAAACAATTTGTTTCTAAGTGTAGAGCGGCATTCTCTAACTCGTAATCAATATGCTCGCCCTTCCAAATATTAAAACTATTAATGTAGGGTTGATGCAACATGAACTCCCTCATAATTTCGTAGTCATGTTCAGTCATCCTCCCGCTGTGCCTGTCACCTGGCGAAAGTCCCCAACCTAGTTTTTGCTGTAACATGTTCTCTAGGTTATGCAGTCGTAGATAAAAATCACCTCCGCCCAAAATTTTAGCGGCTACACAACTACTAAAAGTATCTCCAGTAGTGCCTGAATGACTAAAAGTTTTCATATCTTCTTTGTGTAGTATACTAACTTGCCAGGAATTGGGGTAGTAATTTTAATAACTTCAAACCCATTCTTCTTTAAAATGTCTTGAAATTGATCTTCAGTAAAGAACCAAAGGTGTTCTATCTTTTTCCAATGATGTGATCCAGACGGACTAAAGTAATCGGGAAGATCTAAAATTAATTGACCTCCCATAGTTAAAATTGCGTAGACCTTTTGCAGTGCAGAATTCACATCAATCATATGTTCAATGCTGTCGTGCATAGTAACAAAATCAAAATAATTAGGATTTAGATATGCAGATTCAAGTGTACCCCGTATAGTCACACTGTCATCTCCGATATCCTTGCCGGGTTCCAGACCCAAGCACTGAAGATTCCTTGCCCTAGCCCTATGAACAAACGCACTATTACTACTACCAATATCAAGGCCTTTAGACATATAGGGAAGTTGATATGCATCTAGACGCAGATCGGCTACCTTGCAGTCGTGTTCGTATCTGTCTCGATAGGTAACAACACCCTTTTCTTTTTGGTATTGTTTGTGATAGTCTGTTTTGTAGAAGTTGTGATAGTCTTCTTCACTCCATCCTTCTAGGTACTGATGTATTACATCGCACTTGCCGCAGGCAACCACTTCTAACATATTCACAAACAAATTTGAAAATTCTGTTTCGTTGCCGCAGGTGCATTTCTTGATTAAATTATTTTCTAGCATTATTCTCTGTATAAATCTGTAACATGAAAAGCCGCATCAGGTACAATCATATGCTTATACTTTTCTAAGTTCCGAGTAATGCAATCTGGAAAATACTCATCAACTACCACGTACTCAAATCTCTCAGGATGGCCAGGACCGTGATGCCCGCATTTATTTTGTATAAACCAATCAATATTGTGTTTAGCAATCATTTCAGGTGTATCTGTTTCAGTGTGTGCAAAGTTTTGAATCTTCGTGATAGCATGATTGTTATCGCCGAAGTAGGTAAAATGCCACCCTGCATGATCAATAAACACTAGATTTGCTGGCTTTGGTACCCAAGGAAAAGTGTACTCTCTTTCCTGCTGAGGGTTGGTGTAACAACGACCCCTTGCCACCATGATGTTTGGTTGTTTAACAATATCATAGATCTTCATGTAGTTGATTTTATACTGAAACATGGGAATAGTAAGAATGTAACGATCCCAATCGTTTTCATCTTCCTTGATCATGGCAATTGCATCTGCTCGAGGAATCTCATCTAGGTCGCTAGTAATGACAATGTCATCGGGCTGTAGTTCTGTTAGACCTCTGTGTAGAGCCCAACGCTGATATTTTTCTCTAACCCAACTGTCTTTGGTATCGGGCATGTCGTCGACTGCTATGCGACGAATCTTGCTCATGTATTTGGCAAACCGATCTTTGTTATTTTCAAAGATATATTTTTTCGGTTTGCCGCTGTGGCTCATATTAGACTCTGCTAAAACAAAGACATCAACTACATCCCATAGTTCTTGTAGTCTAATTTCTAAAACATCTAGTTCATTAAAGAACGGAAAACAATCGTAAACTTTCATCGTGTATCCTGTATAAACTGTTGGCATTGTTGTGCCAATTGCACTCTTGCTTCGTTAGGAAGTCCGGGCCAATGTATGACAAAGTCTCCCGGATACCATTGACCATCTTGTCCCAACAGATCAATACCTTCTACATTATACATTTTGTAGTCATAGGAATTCAACCACTGTTGAGGAATAAGTTTGAACAGATCCTGAAACTTTGGATAGAAGTCGATCACAGCCTGTTGTTCAAACCACTTCGTATCATCCTTGTATTCTGCTTTTTTGCTTAACAGGAACTCTAGCCACTCACGACCTTGAGCACTGTTACGAACAATAAAACTGCCTGTGTTAAGAGCCGCAATGTCTGTGGGCATAATAACATGATATTCTGGATCAACTAGATCTTCAACTCGAATATCAAAGTTAGTAATCATAGCATCATTATCCAGCCACCATACCCAATCAAGGTCTGGATTATCTTTCAGTACCTGCAAAATATGCACGAACTTATCAAAGTGTACCTGTTCAGTACTAAAGTTGTCTGTCTTTGCTAGTGCTAGGTAGCCGTGTTTTTCTGCATACTTGATCTTGTTGTTGTACCAAGTTAGTTTTGCTAGGTCTGCATGGCGTTCGTTAAACAGACTTACAATAGCCATTTTAGGTCTGCCGCCTGATTTCCACAGTTGAGGAACGCTGTTCCATAGTTCGTCAATGTCGATGTAAGGGTCCTTACCAGACTCATCCATGATGTGAAACGCCAATCCGGGAATAGGACTAAACAGTGCAACATCTTCTTTGTTCCAAACAAGGTTGATACTCTTGTTTTCTACCCAGTCTGCTCGCTGTTCAGTTAGTGTAACAATATCCTGAAAGTGATTACGGTATTTGTCGTAGACCGCTTTTGACGTTAAGCAGGTATAGGTAGTGTGTTTAACTGTTCTGTAGTGGCGATAGGGTGCATGAAGTATATAACTTTCATAGATTTCATACCGATATCTCCACACATCGTCGTGTGGATTAATAGCAATATACTGTCCTACTTTGCCTTCAAAGTGGTCAACAGTATCAATCATGTCATGTATGGCTTCAGGATAATGCAGGTAATCGTCTTCGACATGATACCACAAGTCAGTTGCTTTAGACTCAACTTGCTCGAAGACTTTCTTCATAGTATAGGCATTGCCCGTTCCGCCTTCTACAGGAACGAATGTTGTTTTGAATTTGCACTGTGAGAGTATGCTTTTAATATCTGCTACGCAGGAGTCATCACTGTGGTCATCTAACACTATTAGTTCAACATCGTGCCCTTGTACATGATTGATACTGTTAACCAGACTACTTACACAGACATTTACTAGTTGTGCTTTGGGCACCTTGATGTACCGCCCATTGCCCGAATCGTTTAGCATATTGACTCGGGTGCAGGTTCTTAATATAATAAGCAAGTGTCTTTTCATCGTACTATTTAACTACCAATATAATGAAAAGTCAACTTATTTGAAAGTAAATAACTCCATGAGTGATGTAACCTTCTTTTTAACCAGTTGCAAACGGCATGATCTGCTGAAAGTTTGCCTAGAGACCTTTATCAAGCACAATACATACCCAATCGAACACGGTATCATTGTAGAGGACAGCGATCAAAGTTTGGAGTGGGTAAGAGAAATTTTACCGTTTAAGCAGTTGGATTTGATCAATACACCCGGAAGGCAGGGTCAACTTGCCAACATTGACAAGTATTACCCACTTATCAAAACGCCTTATGTGTTCCATTGTGAGGATGATTTTGTCTTTATACGAGACAGTTTTATCGAACCTAGCAAAAAAATCCTTGAAGCAGACGACTGTTGCATCAATGTTTGGCTAACACAGTACGAACGAGAATGGGAAGATCCTAGCAAAGGACACAAGACAATTCCTCCTTACCATAGACAATTTAATCTAGATGACTTGACCTTTTGGAACGTAAACAATATAATAGAAGGCGAATGGGGACTTGGATTTACCTTCCAGCCTAGTCTGCATCGTATAGAAGATTGGGAACGCTACGGGGGTTATACAGCAATCATAGATCATGTTGCTCCTTGGTGTAACAAAATGGACGGAGCACAGGTTGAAAGAAATCTTTGCAGACATTATATTATGGATGGCTTCCATACTTTTATGCTTGCAGGCCCTGGTGACAAGGAAGATGGCTATGTTAACACTACTGGTTACCAAAGACATGTGGACATTGTAAACAAAGGTACTAAATAAATTTGTTGCAAAAAACCACATTATCAGGGGTTGACAACGAGACTAAATAAATATACAATAGAGACATGGTTAGGAAGGTTCTGTAAGTAACAAAACTTTTTTGCTCAAATTTGCAAATAGTGGTTGACACAGAGACTAAATAACTGTACAATTAGGACATGCGTTAGAGATAACGTAAAAAGTTTTTAAGGAAACAAAAGCAAATGAAAACCGTAGCGATACATTATTGTTTTGATAGAAGCGCCAAACAGGCAGGCTTTATGCCCACCTCTTGGTTACTGTCAAGTAATGATCGTACACCAGAGATTTGCCAGGGGTCCCGGGAGGATCGTGTAAGTTAACACTACACAACTTTACCCAGAGGACCCCAGGACTAAACACCCTGGGGTTTTTGTTTGCTGTTTTGAAAAGGTAATATGAAAGAAACAGTAAAAGACAACAAACAAAAACGCCAAGTGGAGTTCACGGCACAGCACACATTAACCAGAGAGCAGTTTCAAAAATTGATCGAAGGTAAGTTTGCTAGGGCAATAGAATACCATCTAGCGTTAAGAAAGCGAGAGATGCTCTGTGAGCGTCGCTAATATCGCAAAGTGTGAAATGAGGTAACGAGGACCTCGCTGGGCACTTAAAACATCCAGTGAACGGGCGGCCTACCGGATGGCTTATCCTTATGTGGATAAAAAAATGGTAGCGTATTAAAGCAGATTGCCGAGCAGTCAAGTTGAGCAGTCAGATGAGTAGTCTGCTTTAATACACACTCTTCATTCAGCCCCTGACGCTGTCTAAAAGCATAGCGGAGAGTGTTACAAATTATGTGGGCTGTTCCCTGTTGCCGGCTGTAACCCGGTAGCCATTATTAAGCAGGGTGGCGGCAAGTGGTTCGATTCCATCAGTCCACACCAAACATGGAGATGTAGGAAAATTGGTAACCCCAGTGGACTGTAAATCCGCCGCCCGAAAGGCACTACTGGTTCGACTCCAGTCGTCTCCACCATATTTGGTCTCAAAGTGTTCATGGACGCACATCAGCCTGTCACGCTGAAAGAAGGGGATCGTTACCCCTTGGGACCGCCAAGTTTTATACATCCCTAATGTAATGGCAGCATGACAGTCTCCAAAACTGTTCGTCGGGGTTCGAGTCCCTGGGGGTGTGCCAAATATTGCCTCTATAGTTAAATGGTATAACAGTCGGCTGATAACCGGCCATTCCACGTTCAATTCGTGGTGGAGGCACCATTTACGCTCCGTAAGCATTGCTGGCGATGCAGGTGTCTTGTAAGCATCAGAATGCGGTTCGATTCCGTAACGGAGCACCAAGTTATATGGCGTTGGACTTCTGGGTAGGTCCTTGGCCCTTCAAGCCAAAGAGACGGGTTCGATTCCCGTACGCCATACCAAGTTTTGTTAAGTGTGTGAGATGATGAGAAAGCACAGCGTCGAAAACTGTGTGAGCCAACGGTTCGAGTCCGGCAACATGGCAACTGGCAAGTAACATCTATCACTCACGTACCCTAGGTGAAAGTAGGTTATCTGTAAAAGAGCCTACTCGATCATAACCGCAGGCGCCATAATTTGCGGATAATGCTCCCAATGTATGTGGTGGGGGGCACTTAACAAATTCATTTTGCCGTAGTAGTTCTCTGGGAGGGCAACGGATTGTCTATCCGATTAAGGCGAGTTCGATTCTCGTCTACGGCGCCAGTTTTAGGATGCATTCAGCAAATTTTAAACTTTTTTTGGTATAAAAAGAAAAAACGCATCCTGTTATATTTTGCGGGTATTCAGGGAACAGGCAGGTCTCATAAGCCTGACCTTCGCGGTTCGAGTCCGCGGTCCGCAACCAGTTTTAGGCTACGTTCAGCAAAGTCATTTATGACACGTTGGTTCGATTCCAACTCCACGCTTCATGCGTAGATCGCTCAATGGTAGAGCAAAGGCCTTAACAGCCTTCAACATAAAGTAGCCTGTTATTTCTATTCCGGCGAATCCAAGCAAGGTGCAAGGACTTGACTGTTAATCAATGATTAGGTGGGTTCGATTCCCTCGGCCGGAGCCAATTAATGGAGGCAATATGAAAAAATTTTTATTTTTATTGCTGTGTTTACCAAGTACAGTTTTTGCCTGCAAGGGTTATGTGATAGGATTTAAAGGACTCAACGATGCGTTTGATCATCAGGCTTTTATTTCTTATGCTAATCACTTAGGCTATTGTAGTAAAAGTTACTCTTGGAACGAGATTAAATCTCCATCCAAACTGATTTCTAGTACAGATGTCCCTTATCAACTATATGGTTATAGTATGGGATCAAGTTCTATCAGAACTTTGTTAAAAACAAATGTAAGAAAGCCAGAGTTTATATTAACAATCGGAGCATATCGTACCACTAATGTTAATTTTGACAGTTATGGTATCAAATATGAAAACTACTTCGATCATTCGGGATTAGGTCAATCTAGTCCAGGTAAGTTCTTAAATGTATCGCATAGTAAGATACAGCAAGAAGTAAACAAAATAATTTGGGGGCAGTAGTGGGCTACGGGGTTGCCTTGCAAGCATCCTGTCTAGAAGGGTTCGATTCCCTCGGCCTCCACCAATTTTAAAATTTTAGATGTTAGTTCTTTGTGCGAGATAATTCCAGGATGTCCTAGATCTCTTGCCCAGTCGAATCGTTTAAAATTGAGAGAATCATACTTAACAAATTTAGTATCATTCTGAATACAAAGGTTTTCGATAGCCAGTGTGTTTTTTAACGCATTCATTTGTGAATTAGTTTCAGTCGAAAGCCACCCGTCATAGAATTCAGTAAACTTATCTTTTTGAATTCTTTTGGTAGTAAAAAAAGTAATCATATCTGGTTCTATCACTTCTAGTCTATATATAGGAGGTGATAACAGAACACAGACTTTAGGTTTAATCTGATTAATCCAACGATGACAAAGGCGGAATGCGGTATCATGGCTTCCACCTGCTTGTCCAAGGTTTACACTTTTTAAACCTAAGTTCTGTGCAACTAATGTTGGCCAAATGTTTTCGTTTGGAACACCTAGCCCAAATGTAAAACTACAACCTAAAAACATTACAGAAGGTTCATTTGTAAATTCTTCACATCGAAACCCGTGAGAATTGAACTTGTATGTTACAGGAGTTGTGAGCCAACCATAACGTTCCATAATATCACCGCGTTCTTTACAGTTTTTTAAGTACTGTTCGCCAGTGTCACCAGGCACACCTTTCTTTTCGGTATTTGCGTATTCTAGGTAAATTGAATTGTAATTAACATCCATAATAAATATTTATGGGGAGTTAAATTATGATGGTTTTAGATTGGTACTTTGATTGCAAAACACAGAGATTATGGTGTCCCATAGGCGACGAACTGGTCTATGAAGCATATGAAGGTGGCACAAAAGGTTATAAAAAAATATACAAAGGCAAAGAAACTTTCATTAATGAAAGAAAATGGCCAAATGAAAAATGGTGGATTAGTTCTAACTTTAGTCATCTAGTCGGAGTTCACGAAGAAAATTATGAAAATCCTATCATCGTGGAACGCAGTCCAGGAAGAGTAGAGCAATGTGTTAACGGTGTCGGACCGGATGGCAGATATCTCGACCATTTGCAAAGGTTGCAGGCTCTGTTAGAAGGTGAAGATTGTGCTAACATTTATCTTTTAGAGGATCATACCTTATTTGTTACCCCAGATAAAGGTATGACAATTTTTAGGTGCGATCCTACAAGAGATACGCATTATGCTCTAATGAGTGATCCTAATGTGTTCTGGACAAACATTGGCCAGCCTTGCATGATGCAGCCGAGGACGCCCGGTAGACAGGCTAGTTCATACGAAGAAATGGAAGAAAGAGGTGTTCCTCAAAATATAGTTGATGCTTGTAAAAGAGGTGAATGGGCAGAACCTTTAAGACCAGACTTGCAAAAATTCTATATCTATCCAAAATCAAAATAAAATAAACCCTAGGCAACTAGGGTTTTTCATTACCCCCGTCGTATAATGGAGTATATACTGTGCTACGAACGCAGGGATGGAGGTTCGATTCCTTCCGGGGGTGCCAGATTAATAAGAATTGATCTTATAGTTGATTAACCAATCTTTCAAATCATCAAACTTAGGCAATTTGCCTACGCTAATGGTTAATATATAACGATCTTGATCGGCAGGATTTATTACGCAATGAGGTATGGTTGCGTTAAAAACTGTGGGTCTAAATAATTCGTAATCGCACAGTCTTAACTTATATGTTAAACGATTAACATTAATTTTATGCAAGGTGTGTGCTCCCGGTGGTTGTACTAATACAACATTGATACAGGTTTTTCTTTCCACATCAATGTGCCAATCGTAACCGGTCATTGCACTTGTTTTTAAATAAGTCGCCGCACATTCGCCAAAGTAACCACGTAGATCTCGACAAAGTTGAGAGTCTGATACTTCTTCGGCTTCAGCATAGATGTTTTGTATACCTCGTTGATAAGTTGAAGGCATTTCACTATAGTTGGCAGTTAAAGCCATTACAACGTGTTTACGATCAAATAATGGAAAATGTGTTAAATGAAAGAATGCGTTTTCTAGGTTACTCATAAGAATATTTACTCTCTAAAGTGTTATCAGGTTGCATCCGCGATTTGGGGTCGTGTGGTCCAGGTTCGAATCCTGGTAGGGAGACCAAAATTTATTGCCGCTTTAGCAAATGTGGTCATTGCGACTGTTTGAAGCACAGAGGAACTAGGTTCGATCCCTAGGGGCGGCACCAAAAATATAGTGGGTTGGCAGAGCGGCGATTGCAGAAGTTTGCTAAACTTTAGGTTCAAGTGATCCTTGGGCCCGTGGGTTCGAGTCCCACACCCACTGCCAAGTATATGGGCTGTTAGTGATAATGGGAGCACAGGGGCTTTGCACGTCTCAGGTAAGAGTTCGATTCTCTTACGGTCCACCAAATTGTGACTTAGTGTAACGGTAGCACACGTAAACGAAGGCGATCCTGCCTTAGGATACGTTCAGCAATTATTTCAAATCCACCATGAAGGACGGGGTCTTGGTTCGAATCCAGGGGTCACAACCATTTTTTTAAAATAGACCATTGACACAAGAATGATCTTATGCTATAATATTATCATGTTGGGGGTAAATCGATTGGAGCAGATACTGGGCTTTGAACTCAGGTGAGTGGGTCCGATTCCCACACCCCCTGCCAAAAATTTCTGGCGTTCGTTCAATGGATAGGACATGGGTCTTCTAAACCCAGAATGTAGGTTCGATTCCTACACGCCGGGCCAGTTATGGGAGTGTTGCTAATATTGGCCTTAGGGTCCGGCTTATACCCGGATAAGCACCGTCTAGATAAGGCGGCGAATGTGGGTTCGATTCCCACCGCTCCTACCATTTTTAGGATGACTACCGCAAACAACTTTTCTGCAGCCACTTTTTGCAGGCCAGCCCAGTAGGGGGCGTGTCGTGGGTTCGACTCCCGGCTTTAGACACATCATCCTGTTAAATATTAAATGTTTTACAAAACGTTAACAGTTAAACAAGTAGATTGGAACTTACCGATTAAGATCCAGGTTAATTTTTCTAAAACATTGTACGAGAGACACTTCCACAACGTGGAAGATATCGTTCCTTTGGACCTACTTGACAAATTTGATAGTATCGGTCTAAGACCGTCTATTGTTAGAATATTTGCATGGCCAAGAAACCATGTAGGTATTTGGCATGTAGACGGTAGATACTTTGCAGACAACAAGCAGGTATCTTCTGCACAGCACGTTTCGATGAATTGGGTCGTTGCTGGTTCGGGAAAAATACAATGGAGACAGAATATTCTTCCTAACCTTAAACCGCTTGTAGGTGTTTACCTGGGTACCCAATCTTCTTTAGATGACGAGTTTGACGAAGAAACTGATAGTGATGCAGTTTTTGTAGATACAGAAGTTCCGCATAGAGTTCTTACAGGACTTGACGGCAGAACTACTGTAACATTAAAATGGAATACAATCGGAAGTGATCTTAAATTTCCTGCCATGGTAGAAAAATTTAAATCAATCGGATTAATAGTTTGACCGCTTAGGTTCTTTTCAGCAATCTTATTAAATCTTTCTGTAAAAAAGACGGGCCGGGTTCGAATCCCGGACACTGCTTGGTCAGCGGTGTTGGTGTAGTGGTAGCACAAAAAATGAGAACCTGTTATACCTCGTTCGCCAAGTTGGTAAGGCATCGGATTTTGATTCCGACATTCGGTGGTTCGAGTCCATCACGGGGTGCCAGTTTTATGCCCACGTAGTGCAATTGGTAGGAGACATTGGCCTTAGAAGTCAAACAGTGTCGGTTCGAATCCGACCGTGGGTACCAATTAGTAACTGTTGATATATCGCAGTGCCGCGTTAACGTTGTTGAAGTATTTTATGTCTATGCTGTAGTCGTATATGTCGTGGACAATGATACAGCATACACCTTTGTGAAGCGAAAGGTGAAAATGAAGACCTTGCGGTGTTATGCGATCGTAAGTTTTCACACAAATATTTATGCGGTGGTAGCGCAATAGGTAGGAGGCAACAGACTTAAAATCTGTACAGTGTGGGTTCGAATCCCATCCACCGTACCATGCTCCTGTGGTGCAATTTGGTAGACACGCTAGTTTGAGGGACTAGATGTTGCAGGTTCGAATCCTGTCAGGAGTACCATATCTCGCTGTAGTTCAATGGATAGAACGATTCTCTCCTAAAGAATAAATCCAGGTTCGATTCCTGGTGGCGAGACCAATTTAGACTGCTTAGGGGTGCTATTAGTGTAGTGGCCTGCACACCATGTTGTGACCTTGGGAGTATGAGTTCGATCCTCATATAGCACCCCTAAGTAGTTTATGCCCCATTGGACAAATTGGTAAAGTCGGCTCTCTCAAAAGGAGCAGTTCTCTCCGTTCGAATCGGAGATGGGGTACCACATATGGGTCAGCCGATGGAGCGGCGTCCGGTCTTCGAAACCAGATTTGTTGTAGGTTCGAATCCTACCTGACCCACCAATTAGAATAAGTCTATTTCGGCTACGATAGTTTTACCGCCGAATCCTAAACTAGCCTTAAACATCTTCTTAAAAGGAAAAGACATCGGCTCTGTGATGATCCTAGGATCATCAACTAGTCTGTCTCCTGAGATAACATTAGGTACTAGTAGATTGTTCTTCTTACAGTCTAGTGCCATAGCAAGTTCCATTGCACCGGCAGCAGCCATGCAATGACCAAACTGGCCTTTGAAACTGACTATAGGAATATCTTGCTTGCAGGTTTTAGAGAAATATTGATATTCTGCTAGATCACCGACAGGTGTTCCTGTTGCATGAGCATTCCAGAATTCGATATCTTTATAGTTCATGTGTGACAAGTTACTAACAATGTCATCAACTGAACCCGGATTTGCAATTAACTCAGGATTAGTAAAGAAGGCAAAATCTTGTATAACTGCTTTTGGATCAAGTTTAGATTTAACACTAGGATGTTTTATAATGTAAAGAGCCATGCCAGTGCCCATTCTAAAACCTCTACTTGATCTATCGAAAGGACGACCTGTTGTTTGATCGCAAGCACCAAAACTTCCGAAGTGCCAAATAGGGTAGTTGTTTGCCCTATCACCGCAAAAAACAACGACAGGTGTTTGGCTATCTAGACTCATTAGAGATGCTAGATATAACGCATACAAGGATCCTGCACAAGCGGCATAGGCATTAAAGACTTGTCGTTTAAGTCCTAGTTTTTCTGCTACAAGGCTGATTGTATTATGTGCTGTGGCACCTTGTAGCAAAGATGGTTTACAACGTTTTTTACCTGCAACATACTCTTGATAAACAACTTCATCCCCATTGGGAATAATCGGAGAGAAAGTTGCAACGATAAGAGGCCAATTTGGTTCTACTAACGACTTGAAATTAGGTTCAGATAAAAATGAATCCAATTCCCAAGTTTGTTCAGTTTTGTATTCTAAGATTTCGCATTTCATGCAGATATTTATATAGTGGGTTTTAATGATTGACAAATTGAGACTCTGATATTATAATCTTACATAAGGAGGACATTATGACACACAAAGAAGTGATCAATAAAGCATATGGACACATTCCAAAAGAAATTGGAGTTTTCATTGATCTTAGTTGGGTTCCTAGTTTTAAAGTCAAACGACTCCTTGTAAAGATTAGACGACTCTTTAAAAAGAATTAATGTACAGGTGGCAGAGAGGCCCAATGCAGTGGATTGCAAATCCGCAAAACCGTCGGTTCGAATCCGACCCTGTACTCCAATATAGTTCCTTATTTCAGCGGTAGAATATCACATTGACATTGTGAAGGTCACTGGTTCGATCCCAGTAGGAACTACCAGTTCAAGGATGCGTTCAGCAAACTTTATACATTAGACTTTTAATCTAAACCGTAAAAAAGCATCCTGTTATATTATGCCGCTTTAGCAAATGTGGTCATTGCGGTGGACTGAAAATCCATGGAACCTGGTTC
>JACCDX010467493.1_pt1 | contig 48627 bp, 45 predicted proteins | sample 7449681 | NCBI WGS metagenome assembly JACCDX01 (sample SAMN15323450, study PRJNA562643) | freshwater metagenome | isolation source: river surface water | place: USA:Blue River Watershed | collected 2017-08-18
AGAATAAATATATTAATCTAAAATTAAAATATTTAAACATATTTAACGAAGGTGATTTTTCTAAAGAAAAATCAACTACGCTAAACAAGAAAAAATATATAGAATTAAAAAATAAAATACAATTAGGCGGTATGCCTTTGGAAATAAAAGCAAAACGTCCTGGTCAAACAGATGAAGAATATGCCAAAGAACAGGCAGAAATTCGTGCTGAAATGAACCGAGTACACAAGGAACGTATGGCTATTTTAAAAGAAAAGGGAGCAGATGCATTAAAAGAGTATGATATATTACACCGAGATGATATATTTCTTACTGAGTATGAACGAAATATTGCTCAACGTGAAGCAGCTCAACGCGAAGCAGCTCAACGTGAAGCAAATGGTGATAATCACAAATTTATGCCTTTGGAAATAAAAGCAAAACGTCCTGGTCAAACAGATGAAGAATATGCCAAAGAACAGGCAGAAATTCGTGCTGAAATGAACCGAGTACACAAGGAACGTATGGCTATTTTAAAAGAAAAAGGAGCAGATGCATTAGAAGAGTATGATAAATTACATCGAGATGATATATTTCTTACCGAGTATGAACGAAATAGTGCTCAACATGAAGCAGCTCAACGTGAAGCAGCTCAACGCGAAGCAGCTCTACGCGAAGCAGTTCAACGCAAAGCAGCTCAACATGAAGCAGCTCTACGCGAAGCAAATGGCGATAATCGCACATTTATATCTTCAGGAAGCACTGGTTTCGCTTATACTCCACCATTTGAATGTTCTAAACCATGTTATGAAGACAAATGCACAAATGGTATTTCAAAAGTTATGCTACCATACTATGCTAAAAGGGAATATGATATATATCAAACTCTAAAATTAAATAAAATAGATCCAGAAGGGAAATTTTATATTACAAATCCTCATATGTGCGATCCAAAAGTAACACCCGAATTAGCAAGAATATGTACAAATAATTTTAAAAGTTATAGGTGCTCTATGTTAATTTATGAAAATGGCGGATTTGATTTGTACAAATTTTTAAATATATCACCACGATTTTTTCAAAATAAAGCAATAACATATGATCAACATATATTATATATATTAATGAAATTAGAAAATATATTTCATGGTGTACATTTATTAAATTTAAATAATATATACCATGCTGATGTAAGAACACCAAATATAGTAGTTGGAACTAAACAATTAGATTTTACTCATAGAATAGGCGATGATAAATTATTTCGTTTAATTGATTTTGGTCTTGCATATAAATATACTGATAGAATTGAATATAATAAAATACTTTTATGGCCAAATCCTACATGGCCACCTGAGACTACATATTTATTAGGACAAAAGGTTGATATGGTTAAATATATTCGTAGTATGTTTATTGAAGATGGTAATGTAGATGGTAAGGTAGATGGTAAGGTAAGAAATTTTTATAATATGTATATTTTTGATAGAACAAAAGATGAATTAACTAATATTACTAAAATAAAAGAAAATCTTGAAACTAAATTTAAAACTAATACTTATGCATTTTTAACTGCTTTAAAAAAATCAATTGATATATATAGTTTAGGATATATTTTATTAGAAATTGCTCAAAAAGAATCAATATATAAGGAACGTATAATTCGTTTTTTAGTAGAATCAAAATTATTATATCCAGATCCATTTGTTAGACCTAATGCTGAAAATGCACGTCGTATGTATCAATATTTTTTAAGCACTTTATAATTAATTGTGTTATGTTTTATGGGAAAAACAACCGTAAATTAAGAATAACTGACTTAAGTCAGTTATTCTTATTAATGATTATGCTTAATTATAATAAACCTGTAAGGTTTATTATAATTAAGCATAACCGAAGGTTATAATATCATGGAGAAATTGACGCCCACGCAATTAGAATAGTTCAAATCATATATTATGATTAGAAAAATTGAAATATATACCTTTATATTTATATATTTAAAATAGTTGATACTATGGCTGAAATCAATTATCACCATATTAATATTCAAGAAAACAATCGCAAACTTTATTTTGCTTTTAAGCTTCAAGAGAGACTTTCTCAAATACCTCTTCCACAATATTGCACTTTGCTATCACGTAATTTACTACAACCTAGTGCAAAAGGATGTGTTATCATTGACTTTATTCATCCATATTCCAACCACATTGGATGTGTATTGTTAATGAAACCAAATGAAGATGATGAGAATGGTATTAAGATGATGTGTTCAATTGATCGCTACAATGGATACTTTATTGAAAGAACAGTGAATAGTATTGAAGAAGTACTTGAAGTAACTGCATTTTGTCAAAACTTGTTGCAATACCAACCAGAGCAAGATGAGTTAGAGTTTGTTCGAGTTCCACGACATTTGTTGGGTCATTGGTGTATTTCTGCGTATCTACTAGAACAAAATTTAGAAAACGCTGAAGACTAGAACTGTGAAAAATAATGTTTTTTTATAAATAAAATTTTACTCAATATATATAATCCATTCATTAATTGTTGCTTGATCATAACCTCTTTCTGTCATTTCATCCTTAATTGCTTTTTTTAATTCTTCTATATCTTTTATCTTCTTTTGAAGGGTAATAATAATATTACTAATTTCTTCATTAGTGCTAATTTTAATTGATACTTTATCAGAAAAACCGCTAAGACAATTTACTAACCGAGAAATTCTTCCAGTAAAACATTTGCAAATACTGTCTTCCATTTCTTGATTTAGAATTTTAAATATACTTTTTTGAATGTCTTTATTGAAACTATCAATTTCAATAAAAACAGCTTTTAATAATTCTTCAAATGTAATATTCAAAATAGAATGAACCTCTTTACAATTACTGTATTCAATAAGAGCTTCTTTTGTTTTTTTAGTTAAAATATCATTAGTTAAATAATTTAATTGATATTTATCATTATAAATAATCATCAAATTAAAGATACTGTCTTTGATAGATTGTTGGATAGATGAGGAATGAACATTTTCTCCATCATTATAGATAGTATTATGATGAATATTATTAAATCTATTATCTAATCTTTCAATAAATCGATTAATAATTGGATGTAATAAATTTTCAATTGGATTATTATCATAATAAAAAGTTTTTAATATTCTCAAATTAATAATTTCAAGTGGTAAAAATGTTAATTTATTATTCTCTAAATATAAGTTAGTAAGCTGATATAAATTCCCAATCTCTTTAGGTAATTCTGTCAATTCATTAAAATATAAATGTAATTCTTTTAGTTGAATTAAATTCCCAATCTCTTTTGGTAATTCTATTAATTTATTATGACTTAAATCTAATTCATTAAGTTGGGCTAACTCCCCAATCTCTTTAGGTAATTCTGTCAATTTATTATTTCCTAATAATAATTTAGTAAGTTGAGTTAAATTCCCAATCTCTTTAGGTAATTCATCTAAACAATTACCTTCCAAATATAATTTTGTAAGTTGGGTTAAATTGCCAATCTCTTTAGGTAATTTTGACAATTTATTATAATATAAATTTAATGCTTCAAGTTGAGTTAAATTACCAATCTCTTTCGGTAATTCAGTTAATTTATTATAGTGTAAATGTAATTTTTTAAGTTGGGTTAGATTACCAATCTCTTTAGGTAATTCTGTTAATGTAATATGATTTAAACCTAATTCATTAAGTTGTATTAAATCCCCAATCTCTTGCGGTAATTCATCTACACAATTACCTTCCAAATATAATTCTGTAAGTTGGGTTAAATTGCCAATCTCTTTAGGTAATTTTGTCAATTTATTATAATATAAACTTAATTCTGTAAGTTGAGTTAAATTACATATTACTTTAGGTAATTGAGTAAATTGATTATATTGTAAATTTAATTTTTTAAGCTTTTTTAAATTCTCAATCTCTTTAGGTAAGTCTGTTAATTTATTATTAGTTAAATCTAATTCTGTAAGCTGATATAAATTACCAATATCTTTAGGTAATTCTGTTAATTTATTCCAAATTAAATTTAATTTAATAATATTAATATCATATTTTTTTCCATTAATAGTAATAAATTGAGCCATTATTATAGTATAATTTAAAGGAAAGTATATAATAATCAATTTTTATTCTAATATTATATATAATGTCCAAAGATTATAATAAAAAATATCTAAAATGTAAAGCAAAATATTTATCTTTAAAAAAATTAAATAATAATTAATATATTTTCTTATCTGGTGAATAACCATGCATTATTAAAATAATGTGTTGTTTTGTTGGCATTCCTTTAAATTTACCTTCGGTATAATACAGCGGTGTTTTACTAGATCGTATTTGTCCCATTCTTGAATTAAGAAAACTAATTCTGTATGAATAATAGTCATTACCTTCTGGTTTATTTTTCCTCACTGGAATATATTGTAATTTACTTGCTTTACCACCAACTTTTTTATACATTGCTAAAAAACCTTCATCTGTTCTAGTTCCTTTCTTTAATCCACGTGCTACCTCACTAACACCATATAGTTCAGCTATTTTTTCATATTTAGCAATTGTTTTTAATGATAGCCATGGATATTTTTTATCTTCTGCCCTTTTTATTTTACTATAATTTTTTAACCATTTATATTCGTAAACGAATTAAAAAACACTTATTGCTTGTTTCATATCATCAGTTATATGTGGATGATATTTTGCTCTATTATACATGGTATTAATAACATCAAATTGATAACGAAGCGAACGTTTAGATACAATATTAATAGTATGATTAGCAGTATTTTTATCTTTAAATCCAGTATTTTTTAAAGATTTATCTGGATGTAAGTCATTATATAGTTGAGCTTTTGACATTAAATAATGATAGAAATTTTATAAAAATAAAAATTGAGCTAAATAACTTATAATAATCTGTAATTATAATAAGTTATCTTCACCTAATTAAAATCGAAGATTATAATGATTATATTTATATGAATCAATATAATCATTAGAAAAATTGAAACTTTTTGTTAATATATATTATATAATAAATGAGTGAGTGAACTATGGAAACCAAACCACCCATATTTTTTAAAAATCCTCAAGTAAAAGATTTATTTGAAAGTTATAATACAATGCATTTATGTTATAATCCATATGTGGACATTGATATTATAACTAAAAAAATCAATAATAAAAAGACATTCTGGAATATTGTTTCTAGTCATCCAAGTAAAAAGGCAATAGAATTGATGATTAACAATCTGGAATCTATAAATATATCTAGATTATGTATGAATACACATCCAAATATTGGCCATGTTCTAGATAAAATAATATTAGAATTTGATGATGAATTTAATAAGGAAGAAAAATGGTTCATGTCATTTAGCCATAATGCTTCTGTTTTGGAATTTCTTGAGAAACACCCAGAGAATATTAATTGGGAAGTATTATCAACTAATACAACCGATTATGCAATGCATATTCTTGAAAAAAATCAAGATAAAATTCATTGGGAAAATCTATCATCTAATTCTAATTCTTTAGCAATTAAAATATTACAGGGAAATAAATCCAAAATTAATTGGAGTTCTCTATCATCAAACTCAAATCATTTGGCTGTCGAGCTTTTAAAGAATAATCAAGATAAGATTGATTGGTATGAATTATGTAACAATCAAAGTCTAGAAGCAATTGAAATATTGGAACAAAATATGGATAAAATAACAGATTATGAAAATCTTTCAAAAAATCCATATGCAATCAATATTCTATCACAAAATCTAGACAAGATACATCGAGAAAATTTTTCTACAAATCCAAATGCAATGGATATTTTGTGCGAACACACTCACCTAATAGATTATTTCCACTTTCTAAGAAATCCGAGGGCTATTCCTTTTTTTGAAAAAAATATGATTAAAATTAAAGAACTCATACAAAGAGATTTACACTTCTTTAATTTTAATCTAAATTTTAATCCAAAGAGTATTGAATTGATTGGAAAAATAGTGTCTGATGGAATATTAGATGATGCTACATTAAAATCAATTATAAATAATATTAAATTAAATGAAAAAGCACTTATTTCAGTTTTTGAATTGGATTATAAAAAAATGAGTAAGGCTCGCTCAAGAATCATTTACTTGGAACTTTTATCAAAAGCACATCATCCTTCAAGAGTAGAAAAATGGCTCATTCACCATTTAGATAATGGTAAAAGTATTGAAGATTTTGAGTATTAACGCAATTGTATTATAACACATCTTTAATTTAATCTGTATTTAAATTAAATAATTCTTCCCAATTATTTGGTATATTATTAAGTGGAAATGTCCAAATACTATAATTACTTTTCATTCTAATATAATTAGTATCTAAATCAATAATATAAATATATTGAAAAAATACATCATTTAGTGGTTCATTTTTAGATGTTTTATACATATAATGAGTATAATATTTAAGTGATATAGTTAAACCTTCAAATTGGTCATCTTTATAAACTTCATATTCATCTCTTAATTCAATAAGAGACAATAATTCTTTTATATAATTTAAATTATCATTTGTTAAATTATTTAATTCATCTACAATTTTTTTACCTAATTTATTAGGATGACTATCTGTATTATTACGATAAATATAATAGATACCATTATATTTGAATACGTATAAACCACGAGTTCCCATTAATAAATTATTATTATATTCCTTTAATTAAAAATATCAATTTTTCTAATTAAAATGGGAAAAATTGATATTTAAATTCTAATACTAATGATTATTAATAATTGATGCGAACCAACAAACAGCGCAAACCTAAAACACCTGTTCCTGAATGTAAAAAGGATAAAAAATATTATGAATATAGAAAAAAAAATAATTTGAAGGCTGCTAAAAACCGTCAAAAGAAAAAAGAAGAATATATTAAATTTAAATCAGTGCTATTTCAAGAAGAAAGAATAAATGAAATTCTTAAATTACAAGTAGCTAATTTAAAAGAACAATTAGCCATTTTAGTAAAATTATATAGAATTAAACAAAATAATAATTCTATATTTTTAAATTCAGTTATGAATAATTATTGATTTAGAGTAACACCTTTTATTTATAATTATTATGAGTATTATAGATAAAAGTTCTCCAGAAAGATTTTATGAAACTTATAAACAATATTATTTAGATACAGTTTATTTTAATAAACAAGAAAAGAAACTTCGTTATGTTTTATTATGTAGAGAATATGGTGAAATGTTTTTTGCAGAAGGATGCTCTATGGAAGAAATTTATTTTATTTTATTATTCAAAACTGATTTATGGGAAGATATTTATGGATGTGAATATTCATTAGATAAATTAAAAGATCCAGTTAAATTATTTTATGAGCAATATATTAATAATGAAGAACATGGAACTAATTATTATATATTCGAAGAGGTTAAATTTATGGAAAATAATTTATAATAATTAATAACCTGCTAGTTTCTTACCCAATTCATTTAATACAGGTGGATTAATTTCTTTAATAGGTGGTAATTCTTTTCCATAAGTTCTAGGTAATTTAGAAAATAATTTTGTTCTATGTGCCCAATGAGTAGTTGTTCTTAAATTAGTTAATGCTTTTTGTTTCTTTTCAATATCTGCTAATTTAGCCATACTACGTGGCATCATACAAATATAACTAACATTACGAAAATTACTTTGACTTCTACCTTTAATTGATTCAACACCGCAATGAATAGTACGGCTATCCCACATAACCATACTTCCTGCTGGACAACTAATTCTTTTTATTTCACATCCTTTATCTTTATAAAATTGTAATTCTTGTTCATTTAATTGATACCAATCATCTTTTTTTTCAATATTGAAATGTTCTCTAAATGCTTTATGAAAATTATTACTACTTTCTATAAAAGCTAAAGTAGCATCTTCTTCACTAACATCATAGCCTGTTACCCAACTTTGAACACATTCAAAATTATTTCTTGTAAAACTTTGATCAGAATGTAACCAATAATTATTTCTAAAAAATCCACGATTAGTATCCTCTGGAGGAAAATGAAAACTAGAAGCATCGAAACTAGTTAATAAATCTTCTCTATTAACATCCCAAATTTTAGCAAATACATCAACTATTTTAGTATTTTGCCGTAAATCCCATACGTGTTGAGCATGCCCAATACTCCAATGTTGAACTAACATAGAATGCATTGGAAATAAATCATAAAAACTTTTCCATGTTTTTTTATCATTTCTATCAATAGGCACTTTAAAATTACTAGTAATATGTTCTAAATAATTCCACATTCCTTCATTCATTTTTTTAATTTCTTCTTCATTTAATAACGATGGTAAAACAGCAACACCATATTTATTTAATGTTTTCATAATATCTTCTTTATTATTTTTTACATTATAAATTGTTGTCGTCATTATTAATAATAATAATATTTATTTATAATGATATAAACCGAAGGTTCAAAAAATTGATTGGGCGTATAACTCTCAGAACCGAAGGTTTTATTACTACCGAAGGTTATTCTAATTAAATATTGAAATCTAGATTTCAATATTTAATGGGAAAAATTGATAATAATATATTATTAATATGAATATATAATAATAATTAAATGTCGAGCGATATTGATAAAATTAATGATAGAATTAATAATGAAATTTCTTTTGAAACTATTAATAAATTAAAAGATAATAATTTAATTAATGAATATAAAGAATGTAAATCAGTTCAAAATGCAATTGAAAAATTAACGGATATATTAGAAAAACATAAAATAGATAATAAAACAAAAAAATCAATTGTGAGTGATTATTTAATTGAATTAATTCCACCTGGAACAAAAGGTGTAATTAGAGGAAATAAATTTAATAGTATTGTAAAAAATACTATTAATGATATGAAATTAGATAATGAACGTTTTGAAATTTGTTTTGAAAAACAATGCAGTGAATGTATTACTACAGAAATTCCAGATTGGTATATATTAGAAAAATCAACAAATAAAGTAATAATAGGCATGAATCAATTAGATTTAGTAGGCGGTGGCCAGCAAATAAATAGAGGTTATAAATATTTAATTGATAATAAACATAATACTAATAATAGTAAATTATTATGTGTTATTTGTAATTATATACAATTTAAATCATATAATAAAAAAACAAAATTATTTGAAGTAGGATTTGCGAATGATACATTATGTTATCTTAATAATATGAAAAATATAATAAATAATTTTTTTAATTAATAAATTTATTAAATTCTTTTATTAATTCTTGTTTAGATATAGATTTAGGACCAACCGTATTATTAAAATCAAATTTAATATTTTTTAATTTTTCTATATTTTCATCAACTATTTTATTATTTGTAAATTTAATAAAATAGTGAGATTGTTCACTTTTTTCTTTTATATCTTTTGATATACTACCAGCATAAACTCCCACTCTACGAAATGATATATCTGGATGTTCATTTTTTTTTACAAATTGATAATTAATTGGTTCTAATTTATTAATAATATTTCTTTCTTCTGTTTTATATTCCCATATTTGAAATACACAAGGAACATCACAATCTTTATTATTAACTAAAAAAGAATTGTCAACTAAATCAATTTCATATATTAAATGATAATTGTTTAAAAAATATTTTCTCATACTATCTTTTTTAAAACTTTTAGGAAGTATAAATGATATACTAGATGCAAAACTACAACATTTTTTAATAAATTTAATAGCTAATGATGATTGACGTCCAAATGGTGGATTTCCTATAATATGAATTTTATTATATTTATTAATTAATATATTTATATCTAATTCTAAAAAATCTTGCTTAACAACTTCTTGATGTTCTGGTTCAATGTCATAAAATAGATAATTTTTATTAAGTGTTTTTATTTTAGAAATAAAGGCACCATTTCCAGCACTAGGTTCAATAATTAAATCATCTTGTAATATATTTATATTATTTTTAATTAATTCAATACACTTATCTACTATATTATTTTTTGTATAAAATTTATCTATTGTTTTTCTATTTAATCCAGTATTTTGCATTATTATTATTATTATTATAAATTAATTTTTTAATTATCAATTTTTCTAATTAAAATGAAGAATTTTCTTCATTTTAATGGGAATAAACCGTAGGTTATTAATAGGTCCTGAATGCCAGATATTTTAATAAAGTTAAAATATCTTGCGCCCTATCAATTTTTATTAATCTTTTAATTCATTACATTCATTTTTATATTTATTATATAATGAGAAAGTGCAACTATTTGAGCAAGAAATAGTTCCAATAATATATTCTTTTTTAATATACATTTTATAATTACAGTTTGCACATTCAACTAATTTATAATTAAATAAATAATAATATAATTCTTTTAACATTAATTAAAATTGATATTTATTTTTTAATTAATTTATATAATAACACATAACACATATTAATAATAAAATTATTTTAAAATTTCTATTCTATTATTAATATATATATGAATGACAATTATAAAGAAAAATATTTTAAATATAAAACTAAATATAATTTATTAAAATCACAAATAGGTGGTATGGGATTTCATACTTACTTTTGGAATCAACATCCTGATTTCGAGAAATTTAATATAAATGCATCTAGAAAGATTCAATTATTAGAAGAACCTGAAGGAACACAATTTGAAGAATATTCTATTTTATTAGATAGATTATTACAAAAAGAAAATGGTTTAATAAATATGGATTTTATTAATAATTTTTTTAGATATATTTATTATGATATTGATGGTAGATTATTTGGACTTGATAAAATAGATGATACATTTAAATGGAGAAATCCATCTATAAATAAATATAAAATTACTAAAATTATATCACAACCTCATTTAAATACTACAATTATATTTTTATCTGCGCGTGGTTTAGCAAATAAAGTATTAAAAATATTTAATTCAATCCCAATTAATATAGGAGCATTAAAAGATTATTTATCTTTAGAAATAACACACATTCAACCAGAATCTTCACGTGTGCGTTCATTTCAGGAAAATTATAATTCAATATCAAGAGAAATGTTTGATAAAATTAATTTTAATATGCAAACAAATTTAATAAAATCACAAGATGGAAATGATTTATATTTATCATGTAGAAATAATGATGCAATAAATGATTATATTATAAATTTAATATTACAAAAAATTAATCAACTTAAAGGTGGAGATATAAATATAGTAACTTATGATAATTTATTTGTTACTCAAATAAATGGAGAATATAAATATTGTATATTAATGGAGCAAATGGAAGATTCATTAAATGCTTTTATAAATGAACTGCCTCGAAATAGTTTTGATATATTATATCCAATATTTGATAAAATAGAAAGAGATTTAAATAAATTAAAAACAATGGATTATTTATTTACACATACTGATTTGAAATGCGAAAATATATTTTATAAAACTCATAGGGAGGATGCTATTATTCCATATTTAGCTGATTTTGATAAATCAAGTATAACATTTCATAATATAAGATTTTATAATGATATTAGAACACAAAGTTTTTTTAAAAAACAAGGAGACACTATGTCATTTACAGGTTCATATTTAATGACAGATGATTATACTTTAAGAAATCTTCCATCTCGTATTGAAGCTTTTAGAGCGAATACTCCATTTTTATATAGATTATCAAGAAATACATCACATAAAACATTAGCTGTATCTATAAATATAGAATTTGAACAAATATATATGAGATATAATTATACTCCATATTATACTTCTTTTGATATGTGTTCATTAATATGTTCTTTATTTAATACAAAAAAATTATCATCTATGCCACCAGAAATCACTGCATTTTATGCATTATTAATAAAATATATAAATAGGGATAAATTAACAATAATATTTGACATATATATGAAATTTATAATAACACAAAAAGGAAATTTTGGAGAATTAATAACAGAGCTCTTAAAGAGAGATGATATTGATGATTGTTTTGTTCATCACTTTACTAGACCAATTAGACCATTTATTAATAAATTATTTTTAACACCTTATAATAAGATAGCTTTATCTATTCCATTTAAACCATCTTCTTTTCAAAAGAATATAAAAAATAATACTACTTTATTTAAAGCAAATCGAGATGGTATTAAAATATTATACAATTCTTTAGCTAATAAAGATTATTATCTTAATTTACTAAATCCTGAATTAAATTTTGAAATAGAATATAATTATGATTATCAAGTAGGTCACACATCATGGTTTTCATTACCACCAGTTGTATTAAAAACTAATAGATATAGTATGACAATAAGAGGAAAATATGGTGTATATGATTATGATAATATAACAGATAATAAAGAGGTTATACCTATTTATAAATATTTTGAAGAAATTGAAAATTAATTTAGTATCAGCAAGTCGAGGTATATTATAAAAGCTACATTTGAGTATGGTGCAGTTATAACCTTCGGTTATAATAACACATAACACATTTATTAAAAAATTGATAATATAAATTTTAAAATTTATATTATCAATTTTTATAATACTAATAATGACATTTAGTGCTCCATTAAAATTTAATGATAAAGGATATTCAGAAATAATATATTCTATTGATAAAAAAAAACGTTATAGAATTATAAAAAATCCTTCATTTTGGACAAAGCTTTATTATTTAACATTTAATAATAATGATTATAATGAATGCATTCATGTAAAATTATATTTTTGGGATAGAAGTATTAAAGATTTAGATTATTAATAACCTAAGATTATAAAAATTGATAATTTAAAGGTTATAATTGATTTATATAATATATTGAAGATGGACGCATACATGTTTTCTCCATATGATAATAATAAAATTAAAGATATCATGACTTCTTTAGTATTAATAGATGGTGCTTCTAAACATATATTACTAGAAAGTAATAATATGAACCCAAGTAAACCATTTCAATATACTATTTATCATGATGTAGAAACTATCTATATAAAATTAACAAGCCGAGGTAGTAATAGATTATATGAATATCCAAAAAAAACTACCAAAGTAATAATTAATAATAACTCAATTGAAATTATTGAATTAAATCATTATTATTATATAACTAAATCCATTATTAGTCTTGAACATATATATAAAATGGATAGATGTTATATAATAAATGATAATTCATTAAATAAACAGAAAATGTCTATTTGCCAAGAGGAAACTATATTTTATATAGATCCTTCTATTACATATAATGTTCCATTAAATGGAACATTATATAAATTATATTTTGTATTTGATTTTATAAATATAGCTTATACAATGAATCAATTAGTTGAAAAATACAAACTGTCATATGAACAGGTATCATTTATTGCAAAACAGTTTGGTTGCAAAGAATTTATTAGCAAACCTTATACATCTAAGGATTTTCCAAACAATTACATGATTAAATATAATAAAGAAGTTACAGAATTTATTTCTAAACCTCAATTAATATTATTATATAAAATGGGAGTATTAAAGATAGCATTATCATTTTATGAACCTCATAATCATTTGGTAATTGTTTCTGATAAATATTACGATGAAACAAATCCATTTGGAATACCAAATATATTAAGAGAAACCTTTAGTTCCAAAGAAGAAATGTATAAACAAATTGAAGAAAGTATTAATTAATTTTTTTATAAAAATTGATAATTAATTTTATTTAAGTTAAAATATTACTTATTAATGGGTCGCTACTATTTTGGAACTATTTCTGGCAAATTTTGGGTTTGTGTTCAAACCTCAGATGATGCTTCATATTATAAAAGTCCTATTATATTTTCAGGTCCTCTTAAATGCTATGAATATATGGGATGCTGTTGTATTGTTAAAGATATGTATGATTTATATTGTAAAGAATGTTATAATAGTTTAGAAGAACAAGTAGATAGTTTAGAAGATGAAGATAATATTAGTAGTTATAAAGAAAATGATACTTTAATATATGAAAATAATTATATTAAATATAATTTTGAAAGTATTGAGTTGAAATATATTCAAAATCAATTAAAGAAATTAGAAAAAATAATTAACATAGATACTAACTTATTAAATATTACTTTTAAAAATAAAATTAATAATGAACAATTAGAAGGTAATTATGAATATTATATTAATTATGATTCTATAAAAGATTTAGATGATAATCAATGTGAATTAATTGCAAGATGGTGTTTAGGAAAACAAATAGAACACTGTATAATTCAATTAGGTCATTGTAAAATGGTTTGTGAAGTATAATATAATATTAAACAATAGTTAATATCCTTTTATTTTATAATAAGTACAAGTATAATAATAAGCATAATGATCATATATATCTGGATTATTATTTATTAACCACTTTATTAATTTTTCAATATAATCAAATTTAATATAATCTTTTTCACAATCTAATATAACTTGATTTTTATTACAATCAATATAAATATTACAAATAAATTCTTTATCTAAATAAAATTCTGATATATCAATTTTATCAGAATTATCTCTATTAATAGTATTTTTGATACTATTAATTGGAATAATTTTAATTATGTAATCATCAAATTTATATTTAAAATCGTCTATTTTTGTTATATCCATTAATTATATTTATGTCTATTGTTTATAATACTACTAAAGCATACAATATATATTATGTATTATTATAAGTTCATTTAATAAAAATTTATTTAATATATTATAATGAATGTAAATATATTTTTGTTATGTTTCAATGAAGAAAGAATAATACCCCATACTATTAAACATTATAGAGATAGAATACCAAATTGTAAAATAACTATTTATGATAATATGAGCACCGATAATTCTGTATTATTAGCAAAAAATAATAATTGTGAAGTAATAACATTTGATACAAATGGAGAAAATAATGTATATATTAAACGTGATATATTTAATAAATGTTGGAAGAATGTAAGAAGAGGATGGATTATAGTTGCTGATATGGATGAATGGTTAGATATAACTATGGACGATTTAAATAAAGAATTAATTAAAGGGACATCTATTATATCAACTAAAGGTTGTGATATGATAGGTGAAAGTAATTCAGTTATTTTAGATGATATAGATTTACATAAAATAAATAAATATATACTAAATACATTTGAAACAAAAAATATATGTTTTCTAAGAGAAAAAATAATAAATATGAATTATACAGTAGGACATCATAAATGCACTCCAGTTGGTAAAATTATTTATAGCAGTAGTATTTATAATATAAAACATATGAATTATTTAGGATTACCTTATATAATGGATAAAGTAGTAAATAGGTATAATAGAAGTAAATCAATGCAAAAAAAAAATCTATCTATACATTATACTAATAATTTAGATATCATTAAAGAAAAGTATAATCATAAATTAAATAATTCTAATAATTATAATTGAATATTATTTAATGATCTCTTTAATTCTAAATATTTATTCTTGTAATGATTAAAAATTAATTATAAATAATTAATTTTTAATCTTAGAACTAAAAGTATCTTTCAATAAAAGATACTTTTTCTTGTATTTGAGATATTTATACTTGGCTTTTAATTCAGGTGTTAATGGATTAGGAGCTATTTGTTTTTCTTTTTTTAATTTTTTATATACTTTATCAGGTATTTTATCATTTGTAATAACTAAAAAGTTTATTGGTTTATTACTTTCTATTGTAGTTATTATTTTTATATAAACAAAAATATTAAAATAAATAAATAAAAAATCTTGTAAATATGTATTATTTTTATCTTCAATATCTTTTAATTCTCTCATTTTTAGTTCAGCCTTTTCATTAGAATATGTATCTGCTTGTTGTTTTATTAATTTAGTTATAGAACCATCTTTTGGTTTTAATTCTTTTATTTTATCATTATAATAAAAAGATTTAATTAGTTGTCTTTTCTTTTCATCAATATTTTCCTGTTCAGTATGATAAATATATTTCCAATCTTTATTATCATCTTTTAGTTTTGGCGCTTTATTAGGTATATAACCATTATAGTCCATTGGTTTTTTTATATTTTTAAATATATAAGCTCTTTCTCTTCTAGCTTTATTTAATAAATCAATTAATTTTTTTTTATCCTTCATAAAATTATCATCAATTATATGTAGTTCACCAAATAAATATATTTGTAAATACATACCTTCTAATTTAAATTTAGTTTTAGATGCATTCATTAATACATTATAAAAAATCATAGGAAAAAATAAATTTGTATATTTTATAAAATTATTTTCATATATAATACGAGCCATTTCTCTTGCAAGAATTAAATCTAATATTTGTGTAGTTTTATATAATTCTATATTTCCTAACATAGTTAACATTGCTTTCATAATTAATTCAGCAGATAAAATGCCACTATTATTTGGTTCTATAGCTATATCTTGTTTTACTCTACTACTTAATATATAAAATATAGTATTAAAATTATCTAATCTCTGATAAAAAGAAACTTCTTTTTTATTATTATCAAATGTAAAATCATAATATGGTTCACTAAAGCGAACAGTTCCTATATTAAACATATAATTATAAAATATAGTAAGTGCTGAACTAAATATAGACTGGTTTATATAATTCATTTTAAACATATACCATAATTCAAATTTATATATAAAATATAAGAGTATATAATAACAATGTGTCATATATTCATTATATGTAGTATAAACAGATAATATATTAGAAGGTTTTTCAATAATAGGATTTTCAAATTCTCTATTTGATAAATATTCATGCTTATTATTATAAACAATATGATGAATATGAGATACATCAAATAATTCTTCTAGAGTCATTGTAAAATTATTAGCATCTTTTATATTTTTTGTAAAATCATATCTATATTGCCATTCAGTATATATAAAAACTTCGCGTGGTATGCGGCGTATTTTAGTTTGTTTAAAATCATATCCTAAATTTATAAATGCTTGTTTATAAAGAAACATAAATATTTTAAAATATTTATATGAGCCAAGATTAATATCTTTATTTTCATTTAAATTTTCAAACAAAGGAGCATCTGGATTAGTATGAAACCTTGTTCCATAATTAAAATTATTTTCATCTAATAATCTAGTTAATTCATTAGCAACAGCTTTATGTTTTTCTTTAAATTCAGGACTAAATTTGTTATAAATATCTTCAAGTGCTTTGTCTGTTTTCATTTTACGAGATGTATTATTATATTCATTAATAGATTCTTGTGCAGGAAATTTTTTTACAAATTCTTGTTGAATTATTTCTTGCATCTTTTCTTTCATTTGAATATTAGGAATAAATTCAGGAGTTTTTTGTGACAATAAATCATAATATTGATTAACAACTAATCTATCTTTAATAGCAGTAGATAGTATATATCTCTCATCTAATATTAACTCTATATCCGCCATATTATATATATTATATATATTAATTTATAAAAAAAATTATTGTTTCTATTCAGGAAAATACTTAAAAATGCTACTAGTTATAATTTCAATAATGTTTGGATTAAAGTTTAATTTATTCGCCCAATAGTGAATAACTTCAATAACTGTTTCATTATTAAATTGAACCATTAATTTTGAATATATAGCTTGTCTTAGATTAGGATTTGTTAATAAATGGTATTCTTTTTGAAAAATAATAGAAATTATATTTATAAATTGAATAACTTGATTATTATAACTAAGATTATTTGATTGTAATTCAATTTGATTTATAATATTTTTAATAATATTTTTGTTCATTTTGCTTTCATCCATTATATATTCAATATTAAATTTGTCATTTATTTTACCATCAAATGAAAATAAATTATATTTTTTTATATCTTCTACTATTCTAATATAATCATTATAATTATATTCATTATAAATTATAAAATTTAATGGATAATTTAATATATATTTTTGTATATTTTTACATTTTAAATAATTATTGCAATTCATATTACATGAAATTATATCATCATCACAAGAACATGCCCCATAATATAGATAATTATAAGCAGCTTTATTACTAATATTAAAAACACTATTAAGAAAATCATTAGGTAAATTATTTTCTTGAATAAAATTCATTATAATACTATTATTACTATCAATAACTTGTAATAACTCATCTATATCAATTATACAATTATCCTCCTCCTCATTATCATTATCATTATTATCCTCCTCATAATTATAATAATTATCTTCCTCCTCATCATAATCTGACAATCTGTCCTTTTTAAAAGTCATAAATGTATTAATTTCTTTTAATGAATTCATAAATAATAAATAATCAGCATCTCGTAATTCATTTTTAATATTTTCAATAGTATTAATAAAAATAATAAAATATTTTGTTAATAATTTATGGGGTATTTTTCTTGATAACATATTTTTTGTTAAATTATTGATAACATTCATTGATGATTTATAATCACTCTTTATCATATTTGTTTTATGTGTATTAATAATTTGATTTATATTTTCAAGATGTTCCATTAAATAAACAACTTAATAGTATTAAATAAAATAATATCAATTTTTTGAACCGAAGGTTCTGATAGTCATGTTAATCTTCGATAATTACGCCCAATAAATTTTTATAATTCGCAGTGAATAATACATGAACCAACTTCTGTTAATGCAGCTTCAATTTGTTTACCTAAACACCAACGGGCAATTAATTCATTGATATCTTTAGTATCTTCTTTATTATCTTCAATTTCATTCATATCAATATCATATTCAAAATCTCCTTCCTCACTACTAATATCTAAATGTAATTTGGAAATATTATCTTTACCAATTTCTTCTTCTAATTTTTTTAAAACACTTTGAACAAATTCTAATTCATCTGCTTCAAAAATATATTTAATATGATTACTCATATATGCGATTAATTTATTATCAACACATTTAACATCGTAATCATCTAGACTATTAATATGATCATCATAAGTGGAAAAACAATTATTACAATATAATTTATTAATATCTTCTACTTCACATCCACATGAATAATAAGAATAATATTCATCAGGTTCAATGAAATTTTTATTTTTAAAATTAGTGGCATCATTTGAAGATTGAATAGCAAACCAAAATTTGCCAGAAATAGTTCCATTATAATAGCGTCCCATTAATAATAGAAACCTTATTATTTAACAAAATATAAATCAATTTTTATAATAAATATAATAATAGGATGGATTTTTTATATATACATCATTGTTATTAATTTGAATTAATGAAGATTTTGGGAATACTATAATAAAATTATTAATTTCTAAAACATGATTATTATAATCATAATAAAATGGTTTATTAAATATTAACTGACTTATAAAATTATTAGAATTAATATAATTAGTATTAATATTATATACAATTTGTAATGTATTTTTATTATAATTAGTTATGCTATGATATATTTTATGTTTAATTTCAACAAAACTATTATTACAAATAATTGTATCATAAATATCAAATATATCATTATTAATATTATTAAATGCAATATTTTTATAAGTAATACTAATATTATTATTATCATAATCATTTAGTAGTATTTTATTATTTTCAAATTTAACAGTAAATAAATAATTAGCTAAGGTTAAATCATTATTAATAGCATTAATTATATTAATAGCATTAATTAATAAAAAGTAGAAAAGCATTTGATAATTATTTATTTATTTTATTATAATAATATATCAATTTTTATAATATTTTGTTATAATATAATTTATAAATTATATTATATAATAATTATATGAATCCTATTATAATATATGTAATAATTACTCTTTTATTTGTTGGAATGTTTGCAGGTCTAGGTTATTATGGATATAAAGTATCAAAAGAAAATGAAAGTTCTGGCACACCCTCCGCGCCAGCACCAGCAGCCGCACTCGCGGTATCACCTGCAGCATCACCAGCACCTGCAGCAGCAATAGTATCACCAGCTGCATCACCAGTACCAGTAGCAGCAGCAATAGTATCACCAGCTGCATCACCAGCACCTGCAGCATCAGTAATATCACCAGTTGCATCACCAGCTGCATCACCCGTAGAACAAGAAATAGTTCCAGCATCAGTAGTATCACCCGCACCAGTAGCACCAGTATCTATTGCGCCAACAGCCGCACTCGCTACATCACCAGTAGCGCAAGTATCAGTAGCACCAGTAGTAGCACCAGCAGTCGCACTCGCAGCATCACCAGCACCTATAGCACCAACAGCCGCACTCGCAGCATCACCAGTAGCGCAAGTATCAGTAGCACCAGTATCAGTAGCGAATATACCTATATTAACAGAATCAGCTGCATTAGTTTCATTTAATAATCCAATTAGCGGAGCATGTAGAACTTATGATGATAAATATCCAAAATGGGAAACCGCGATATATGATTCTCCTGATAGTTGTAAAATAATATGTCAAAATGATACTGATTGTAAGGGATATGCATATAATAGTGTTACAAAATATTGTCAATTATATGGAACAAAAACAGCTACATTACCAGGAACAAATGATAACGATCCATTAGTAAAAGCATCAAATTCTCCAAATTGGTCATGTTATATCAAGAAAAATACATTAACACCCGCACCGGTAGCATCACCTGCATTAGCACCTGCATTAGCACCCGTAGCACAACCAGCATTAGCACCCGTTGCACAACCAGCATTAGCACCAGTAGCATCACCCGCATTAGCAGCGCCAGCGCCAGCATTAGCAGCACCAGCGCCAGCGCCACCTGTATCACAAAATATATCATGTGCAAATAAAATACTTATGGTAATTACATCAAATATTATGAAAAATGTAAATAATATAAATAATGTAATAAATAATCCATCTACTCAATCATATACTATAGATAATAATGGTGTATATGTTGAAATACCAGCTATTAGATTAATATATAATACTGAAAATCAAAATTATAAATTAACTTTTGATATGCCTAAATTTTATAATATATATGAATATGAAAATGGAACAGTAATTGATATGCGTAATTCATATGGTGAATACTATAAATATAGAAATCAAAAAGTACCTGGACGTGGTTTTGATGCTTATTATAATAATCAATTAAACTTATATTTTAAAGATTTAAATAAAGAAGGTTTATATAAATTTGCTTTTAAAAATAATGCATATATATTTGAACGTGGTGCAGTTGGTCTAAATACATATGATTTTAGTATTAAATTAATAGCAAAAAATACTTATAAAAAGAATATAACCATAAAAAATTATAATGCAAAAATAGCAGATATAAATCAATATATAACAAATATAATAAATGAATTAAATACAATAGATCCATCATTTAAATATTTTATAAATATTGTAAATAATAATATTGAATTTATAAAAACACCTGTTGATAAATTTTCAACAAAAATATCAGTATGTGATATCCCACTTGAAAATATATTATTAACTGTAATGCAAAATAAATTAATGCAAGATTTAGATAAAGTAATTAATGGAACAGGAGAAAAATCATATGAAAAATATGTATTAACATATCCTATAAAAACTTTAGATACTAGTCAATTTACAAATACAAAATTTTATCATATTATTATACCAAACTTAAAATTATCAATATATGCAAAAACAAATAATGATTATATATATAAATTATCATTTGATATTCCTATAAGAAAAGATTTTCTTTCACGTTCAGTAAGTAGTCAATCACATCCTTTTGCAACTCCTGAAAAACCAGACTATACTCCTGCTAAATTTACAGAGGTAAAATCTAATCAATTAATAGATGTATTATTAAATGGTAAATATATATTTGAAAAAATATATGAAACAACTAATTATAAATACTACTTAACACGTATGCTTACTTTTATTGGATTATCAGGTCAAATATTGAAATATAATAAAAAAATAGAAATAACAGCAAATATAAATAATATAATAAGTGAATTATCAAAAGCAACTAATTTATCATTTAATACATATGTTATAAATAATGAAATATATTTTTATCCATTATAGAATACTTGTGTTATGTGTTATGTGTTATGTGTTATGTGTTATAAAATTATCTAATTCTTCTAATGTTCCTTCATCATGTTTATCATAATAATTTATTTTAGTAATATTAATATTATATTCTTCATTATTTATAATTTTTGATTTTATTTTCTTTCTTTTTAAACTATATGATATATTTACATTCATATCATCTATTTTAAATATAATTAAATTCAAAAAACCATTTTTATAACTGATTATTTTAAATCTAATATTAATTGGATTCAATCTAGCTTCTAATTCTTCAGCAATCCATTGAAAAATTCTTAATTTAGTATCTTTAAATTGTATATTTTTAAAATATTTTGCTTTAATTGTTAATGTTTCCGCAATTTCTGTTAATTCATCATTACTAAATGGACTATCAATATTTAAATATTGAGCTTTTAATAAAAAATGAACAATACAATCAGATGCTCTTCTAAGTGGAGATGTTGCATGAGTATATAATTCATTATTAACTAATTCATGAGGGAGTTTAATAGAACTATATTTTGCACAAATTCCTTCTTTAATTAATTCATGAACTATATTATTATTAATATTAATATTATTAATTACCATACTTCTTAAAAATATAGAGTTATCATTTAATCCTGATGCAAAAATAGTATTTGCATGAATTGCAAATTCTGCAATCATTGTTTTCATAGCAATTATTTTATCACTATCTTTTTTTAAAATAACCTCATCATTAATAATATATGGAATAGTCATATTAATATTAACATAATTATATTTAACTTGTCTATTTAATTGTAATATTTTTGCTATATTAAATCCTAATAATAATGTTTTATCAATAAATAAATTATTAGAGGCATCTTCATAAGTAAATCTTTTATGATTATTACAATTAATAATACAATATTCAATATTAGAACTTTTTAGTTTTAATAATTCTTTTTCATTTAATGTTTGAGAAAATATAGAATGAACTGATACTACAAATCTTTCTCCATGTGTTAATGTTGAATTTTCTAATATGAAATTATTAAATAAATGATTTGGTTCTCGACCAGATATATATAATGTTTGAGCTTTATTAAGCATATTTTTAAAAATATTATCATGTGGCGAGAACCAACTAGTCGGATCAGCAATATGTATCATTAAATGAATTTCATTATTTTCTTCCCACATACTAAAAGCATCATCTGCATCAGTGCAACTAGGAGGATCTATAGAATATATTTCTAGATGATTTAAATTAGTTCTATTAATTAATCCATAAGTTGAATCTAATGAGATGTTATTATTATTATCATTATTATTATCATTATTATTATTTATTAATAATTCATCTATTTTCTTATTAAATATATTATTCCATTCTAATGATACCATATAATAATTTAATGAATTAAATAAAAAATGATTAAACGAATAAAAATTGATAGGGCGTAATTATTTTCTAAAAGAAAATCATGACATTCCCTATTAACAGTTCCAATAATAAATTATACACTAGTGTATAATTTATTATTAGAAAAATTGATATTTTTATACTATTATATTGATATAAAAAATAATGATATGTCTATTTCAAAGAAATATAGCACATTAACACTAGATGATAAAATTATCACAATGAAATGGTCAAATAGTTTCAAAAAAAACATAATAACAGAAGAATTATTATGTTTTTTACCAGTTGAAATGTGGTATTACGTTTTATCATTTATAAACGATGATTTTCTATTATGTGGAACATTAAATAATAAAGTTTACATAATATATAATCCTTACTACATATTAAGAAGTAATATTTTTGAAATTGATTTTGAACCATTTGATGATTTAACATTATCAAATGATTCAAAATTATTACTAAGTTATAAAAATAAAGAAAATATTTCATCAGCGCGAAATACACCAATCTGTGATATTCATATTTTTGATATTCAAAATAAAAGAATGTTAATGAATATTAAAATTAATGAATATACATATAGTATTAATGTTGCTCCAAATAATAGATATTTTATAATTAGAGCACAAGATGGTTTATTAATTTTGTATAAAATCGATGGAAGTTATATAAAAACAATTAATACATCATCATATGTTTTCAATATTATATTTTTATCAAATAAAGATATATTAATTGAACAAGTTGATAGTATATTTGAATTAAATGTTCTTACAGGAGAAATAAAAAATAGACAAGTATACAATCATCTTAAATCAAGAATTTCACCAACTAATAATATTATGTTAACATGTGAAAAAAATAGCGACATATTAATAAGAGATATACATAAAAATTCAATAATTGGAGTATTTGAAACTAAAATATATGGCGGTTTCGCATACGAAAAACTAGTATTTTCTCCACATGATAAATATATATCACGATTTGTAAATAATTATTGTTTTGTATATGATGCATCAACTGGAAAAATTAAATATCATATTAAAATGAGTGATTCATTATCAATGTATAGTAAATTACGAACTGTTGCATTTTCATTTGATAATAAATTCATTGCTACATCTTTAATGAATGAAATAACATTGTGGCAATTATAAAATTATTTTAAATAATACATTTTTCCATCAATATAATATCTACAATGCGTATCCATATGTTTTTTCAAATTAAATTTAAATGTTACTTTAGTTCCACATAAATGACAAGAATATTCTTTTTGTTCTTTATGAGTAATCATATGTTGATTCAAATGATGCCCATGCATAAAAGTTTTATTACATACCTTACACGAAAATTTTTCATAATGTGATTTAATATGTCTTTTATAATAATCTTTTTTTACAAATTTGCTATTACATATTTCACATTCATACAATCCATCTTTATTAATATTTAATTGGTTTGTATCAATTATTTTAACTTTATCTGGTTCATCTTTATCAAATTCAATAAATCCACCATATACTATAGTGCAATCATCTACTTTATTCATTTATTATTATTATTTATATTATTAATATAAATAATAATAAATCAATTTTTCCTATAATTTAATAAAAACCATAGGTTATTAATGATAAATAAATTTTTGCCCATTTATTAATTTTCTATTAGATGAATTACTTTGAATAAATAATTCATAATTATTAAAAGATTGTGGTCTAATTTTAATATCATAAGTTGTATCATGACCTAATATACCAAGTGCATCACTTCCTTCATAAAATTCATTAGTATTTTTATCCATTAAAATAATTCTTTTATTTGTTTGCACTAATTCAGGTTTAATAAGTTGATAAAAACAACATCCTTTAGTATAATTAAGATTATTATTTTCGCAAAATTCTTTTATAGTACAAGATGATGAATTAATAGTAAATAATTTAATATTAGGATTAATATTAGGTGGATTAGGCGCTGTTTCTATAATTGGAGGATTATTAATAGGAGGATTATTAGTTGGAATTTCTTGATGATTATATAAATTTACTTCTAGATTATTTTCTTCTTCATTATTTTGGTCTTTATCCCATTTCCCACGACATAATGGACAAGTATCATGATATGATTGAAGCCATAAATTAATGCAACCTTCATGAAAATAATTTTTACAAGTAGTAATACATTGAACAAATGATTCTCCATCAGTCATTTCTTCAAAACAAATACTACAATCATTCCCAACCGCTTTAGATTTATTAGAATTATTATTAACATTATTTAATCTTTCCTTTAATCTTTCAATCCATGATGATGAACATAATTTAAATGAAATATCATTCCATTTAGTTTTATCATTACACATATCACATGCTGTATTAATTTGCATAGCAACTCGTGAAATTAAAAATAATAAATGTTTACAAAAAGCATTTTTAGTTCTGTGATCAGGACAAGAACAATAAAATAAATCAGGTTTCATATTTTGTTCATATATATTTTTACTTTGACCTTTAACACGAAAATTCCATTGATTTTCATTAATTTGATTAGCTGATAATAAATAAATTTTCTCAGATAATGATTTGGTTAGTCTTTGCATTTTTATTAATATATTTATATTAATATTTCTTTACATAAAAATTGATATTTATATTTATTATACCTAATAAATGGTAATTTAATATAATGTTTACTGAAAAACAAATTATTAATATTAATATTAATCTAAAATCTATTGCTCAATCTATTATTAATTTAGTTAGTAAATTTGATAAATCTAATAAAGTAATAGCAGAATTTGTTAATATTGAATTAACTGATGAAATTAAGAATGGGCTAACAGAAATCTTTTTTAATAATGATAATAATGCAATGAGATATAAAGCATATGAAAAATATAGTCATAATAAACAAACTGTATACAAATATATATTAATATATTATATGACTACTAAAGGAATATATATTATAAAACAAACACAATTAAATGGTACCTATGAATTTGTATATTATAAAACTATAGATAGTATTATTATGAATATAAAAAACAAATTTCATAATAATAATTATAGTGAAGCTCATAATATATTTTCATGTATAAAAATAGATGATACAGTTCAAAATGAATTGAGTAATTTTTCTTCAGATTTTGTAGATACTATTTTAAAATCTGTAACTATTATAGAATACAAAATTCATAATAATATTTTAAAAAAAAATAATTTTTTCATTACATATAAAGATAAAGCATATAAAATTATTTATATTGAAGATGATAAGTTTTATATGCTTTGGATATCAGAAATATATATAATAAAACCTATATTTATTAAAAATTTTATTCCAAAACATAGTTATTATACATTAGATTATATCAATTATATATCTACGGATACTTATAAAATACTTAATGAAATTATTAATAAATTTATTTCCAATTATTTAAAAGAAAATATTATTATGAGGGATAAACCTTATACTAATATTATTATAAATGAAGATATTAAAATGTATATAAGAGATTTCTTATTTACAAAATTTAATTTGCATAAAATATATGGATATGAAAAAATAATATGTCATGATATAGAAATGTATAAACATATATTAATTGTTTATAGAAATGATGTACAAAGTAATATTATTTGGATTTTAAAAAAAAGTATTGATAGTAATTTAATTGAAGTGGTATTTTATGTTGATATTACATTTTTATTAATAAATAGTATAAACAAAGTAGTTTCTATATTACCAGAAGATACATTTGAAAATTTTACAGTTAAATGGGATAAAGAATTTATAAATAATTATAATTTACCTCCATATGATACTATTATGAAAGAAGTTAATACTTTTGAACAAAGTATTAATAAACAAATGATTGATAATTGTGATTTAAGAAAAACATTTTCTATCAAACCTATTTGTCATAACACAAATAATAATATTATGAATTTTAATATTATTATTTATGATAAATATAAATATTGGTTATTAGTGTGTAATAATAAAAAAATATTACGTCCCTATTTTTTAAGAGATTTTATCCCTAATGTAGATTAACCAAAGTTCACAATTTATGAATAAAGGTGTTAATATACATCAAGAACTCGTGCCGATGGATCTATATATTTAGAACCATTATTTGTCCACATTGGTTGCCAATAATGAGGTAAAACATTAACACGATTTGCTCCAAAATATTTAATAAATTTATATAAATAATAATGAGCTTCCTTTGTTGGAGGTACAAAAACTTCGTTTAATATACTTTCGGGTAATTCATAATTTTTATGTTCAAACTTTTTATTTATATATTCTTGAATCATTTGAAACCATGAACGTTCCTTGCTACTTACTCCATCAGAGAATGCTTCCTTCTTACGCCAGAGAACTTCTTCAGGTAATAAATCAAATAAAATATTTGTATTATCAAATGCTTTTCTAAAAAGATATTTTTCCATCTTATGAGTTTTAGGCATACGTAATTCAGGTTCAATTGACCAATAAGTAGAAATAAATTCAGGGTCAAGTAATGGAATACGTGCTTCTAATCCCCATCGTGATACACATCTATCAGCACGTCGTCCATCGTACATATGAATCTCATCAACATATTTTTTAGATGCTTTATCCAATTCTTCTCCATTAGGTGCATAATAATTGAAGAGATAAGAGGAACATACTTCATCAGGACCTTCTCCTACTAGAACTACTTTACAATCAGTATGTTGGCTAATATATTTACTTACTAAATATTGACCAACTGATGCACGAATAGTGGTAGTATCCCAAGTTTCTGTTGTTCTAATAACATCATCAATTGCTGCTAATCCTTCTTCTTCTGTAAAAAAAACTTCTGTATGATTAGAACCAATATGTTCAGCAACTTTTTTAGCATAAATCATATCAGTTGAACCTTTAATACCGCAACAAAATGTTCTAATAGGAGTTCCTAATATACGAGCACCAATACTCGCAACTAAACTACTATCAACCCCACCTGATAATAAAAATGCAATAGGTCTATCTGCATGTAAGCGTCGTTTAATACTATTCACAACTGCATTTCTAATATAAGGTAAATGATTATTTCCATTTGTAATTAAATAATTTCTTTTATTATATAATTCTAATTTCATATTAAATTTGTGAGTATTATATGAAGAATTCATTAGAGGATTAATATCAACCATTAATATAGTTCCTGGTTCAAATTCAATTACATCTCCCTCAAATGAACTCATTCCTTTAATTTCAGAACTAAACATATCATAATTTGTATTAAAACCTTGGTTAGATACTGTATATAGTGGTCTAATACCAATCATATCACGACCTGCATAATATTTAGTTAATTGTTTCATATTATCAAACTCAAACATAACAAATGCATATTCTCCTTTAACTTCATTTTTCATCATATCAAACCATTCATTATAATCTTTAGCTAATAAATATAATTTAGGGATAGTCATACAATCACTTGTTCCAATATTTAATTTATATTTTTTATCTAATTCTTGAAAATTATAGATTTCTCCATTGCAAATAAATACAATAGTTCTATCAATATCATTAAATACATAAGGCTGATTACTTTTAAAACTTGTATCCATAATAGCTAAACGATGAAAACCAATATATACTTGATTAAATGTTTCAAAATGAGAATTATCTGGTCCACGATGTTTTAAATGCCAAAAATCAGCTAAAAATTTTCCAATATTATTATTATTATTATTATTTTTATTAATTAATGCCCAAATACCGCACATATTATTATTATTTATTATTGTTTTTTTTTTATATATTAATGATTAACTTTTTTTTATCCAAATATATTTAAAAAAATAGAATATTAATATATAATGTCTTTACAACAATCTTTAGCTGAATTTCGTTTTAATTTAGAAACACTAGATTTAATGACTGATATGGGACGTAATTCTAAAGAAGCTGTGTTAATGTTATCTCAACTTGGATTTAATCAAAGTTTAGTTAATTTTATGTTATCACACCGTTCTTTATTAAATATGGTTCTTTTACGTTTACAACTTTATAGTGAACAAAATATGACTGAACAAAAAGTTCGTGCAGGTTTAAGCACATTAAATAATTCATCAGTTAATCATTTACTTGATTATTTATTTCCATCTACTAAAAAACAAAGTCCATTATCAACTCCAAAGAACGAACCAGAATTAGAAAAGGAACCAGTTCAAACTCAAGAGGAACATGATAATCAAGAGGAACAAGAGGAACAGAAAAATACCGAAGGTGAAGGTGAAGGTGAGGAGGAGGATGAACTACCATTTGATGTATTTTTTCATGAACGTATTACTAAATCAAATGATCCTACACATGTTGTTAAATTAAATGAAGTATATAATGCATTTACTAAATGGTGGAATGAACATTATGAAGATGAGGTATCAACTAAAGATGAGCTTAAAGAATATTTAAGTGAAAAATTAGGTCAAAAAATTAAATCAACAGTATCATATATTAGCCTCAATTAATAAATTAATAATATATAATTATATCTATATAATTATATATATATTTAATGATTAATTATGTAAATACTATATCAAAAAAGTATGATGTATATATTATATTTTTTTGTTCAGAGGTTGATAATATTATAAAAAAAACAGAAAAATTATTAAAATTTAAAGTGCCTAAATTTATTAAAAAAGAATTTAATGGAACTCACGGACAAATTAAGAGTTTTAATATAGATGAAGATCAATATATATTCGTAGGTTTTAATAATAATAAATGCATAGATAAAAATGCATATGATATAAGCAGTATTATTGGAAAACAATTATATAATAGTTCTAAAAAATATTTAATAATTTTAAATGAAAATATAAATAGCAGTATAAGTGGTATAATGCAAGGATTATATAAATTTACTAAATATAATAATAATAAAATACAAGAACCTTCTATAGATTTTTATACAAATAATAAATCAAAAATAAATATACATGATATAATAAAATTAAATGAAATTCAATATAATATTAGAGATTTAGTAAATGAACCTGTTAATATATTAAATAGTATTGAATATGTAAAAAGAATAAAAAAATCATTAAGCAAATATAAAAATATAAAAGTAAAAGTATTAAATAAAGAAAAATTAGAAAAATTAGGATTAAATTTAATACTATCAGTAAATAAAGGAAGTAATAATCCTCCTTATTTAGTAATAATTGAATATATTAATAATAAAAATGATAATAATATATGTTTAGTAGGTAAGGGTGTTATGTTTGATACAGGTGGTATAAATTTGAAAACAAAAAATTTTTATGACATGAAAATAGATATGACAGGTAGTGCTATGGTATATGGAACAATAAAAGCACTAGCTGAATTAAATATAAAAAAGAATGTAATAGGTTTATTACCATTAGTACATAATGATATAAGTGCAACTGCAACACATCCTGGTGATATAATTAAATCATATTCGGGCAAAACTGTTGAAATATTAGATACAGATGCAGAAGGAAGATTAATTTTAGCAGATTGTATTAGTTATTGTAAAAATTATAATCCAAAAATAATAATAGATATAGCAACATTAACAGGACATATTAGTAATGTATTTGGTGATATAGCTACTGGTGTATTTGGAAATGATCATAATTTAAATCAAACAATAATTGAATATGGATTAAAAGAAAATGAAAAAATATGGGAATTACCATTATGGGATGAATATAGAGAAATGACTAAATCTACTATAGCTGATTTAAAAAATATTTCATTTAATCCAGCAGGTTCTATTACTGCCGCCGCATTCCTTTCAGAATTTTTACCAAATAAAAATATTAAATGGATGCATTTAGATATAGCAGGTGTATCTTATAATTTAAATGAAACAAAAACAAAATATGAAGGCGCTACTGGTGAAATATATAGAACATTAGTTAACTTTTTAACTAATAATTAGAACTTTAGTGATATACACTGAACAATACTTAATACTTTTTATGTGTTTTAACTGAACTTTTAGCCATACGTGTATTTGCTGAATATTTCCTAAGTTGAATAGTACGTCTTAATTTTTTAATTCTCATTTGCAGTTTACTACTTATATTATTCTTTATCATATAGTCATTTAATTCAATAATAGAAAATTTAGTAGCAAAATAAGCATATTTTGTTTCAAAATCTCTTTCATTTAAATCCTCATCATTTATATTATTATTAAAATCTAATTTAGGCAGATTTTCAAATTCTTTTTTTAATAAATCTTGATAACTATAATCAATATTATCACTAATAGTTCTATCATCATCTTCTTTATTAGGATTATTAAATTCTTTATTTAAATTTTGAATTATATTTTGTATTTCATCATAAAATTCAAAACCAAATGTATCTACCAAATCTTCTGTAAATGTATTAATTTGCTCATGCATATTCATGGACATAATTCAATATATTATCATCTGTATGATATATTAAAATATAAAATATCAATTTTTATAAAAACCGTAGGTTATTAATAGGGAGATTTATACACCCTATCCATTTTTCTAATCTTAGGTTAATATTGGTTTCCATACAGCATATAATGTTGTATTATTTCTAGTTACATAATATAAAGAACCAGCTTGATATCTAATAGAAGTTAATAAATAATTAGTTAAATTTATATTATCTACCCATCCCATAAATTTCCACTTACTATAAACAGGTTCAACTGCTGGTAATAATATACTATCACCTATAAAAGTTGATATTTGTGTAGGTATAGCTATTTCATTTATTATTTTATCAAATGGATTAGATACATTAAATATATTATTTAATTCATCAGGATGAGAACCAGCAATAGGATAATTTAGATTATAATAAACAGTTGTGCTATTTGGTTTAGGAACAGTATTTAATGGCGTAGTAGCAGAAGGAGGTAGACTAGCGGATGTATCTTTATTTTCATTATTATTTGAATTATTTAATTTACCACGAACTGCTAATACTATTAATCCTGATATTAATCCAATAACAAATAAAATACCAAATAATGCTAACATATATATATATAAATTATTTCTAATATTATTAATATTCATATATAATATATTATATAATATATTATATAATATTAAATTAAATATACATCATTAAATGTGAAGTATTATCTTCTTTTTTATTTAATCCTAATATAATAAATTGTTCAATACCTTTAATAAAATCATCTCTAGATAATTTCATTTCTAAATTATTTAAGGATGAACTTTTTTTCATAGTTCTAACACAATAATTTTCTTTAGATAATTGAAATATTTTTCTCATATCACCTCCAAAATATTTAAATTTATCCATATTATCTTTTATATCTTTTATAGTAATAGCATCTTTTTCAATTAACCATTTTTCTTCACTAATAAATGTCATTAATATTTGATATAATTCATTTTCATCATAGCCATTAATTTCTAATTTAACAGTGAAACGTCTTTCTAATCCTTTATTGTATGATAAAAAACTATTTTCTATTTCTTCTTTATATCCTCCAACAATTAATAACCATGGTCTATCAATTCTAGACATATTTAAATTAATAGTATCAATACATTCTTTAGCAAATGAATCTCTTTGTTCTTTATTACCTAAACTATATACTTCATCTATAAATAAAACACCTCCTAATGCAGAATCAATAACTTTTTGTGTTTTATCAGCAGTTTGACCTAAATATTTAGCAACTAGATCAGAACGTGTAGCTGTTATAAATGTATCATTTTCTAAAAATCCCAAACTTAAATAAATTTTACCCATAATATGAGCAATAGTAGTTTTACCAACACCAGGAGGCCCCATAATCATAATATGATTCATCTCATGTTTACTTTGATTCACATTATGTAAAAAATAACAAATAGAACGATATATTTTTTCTTTCACATTCTTCATACCAATAATTTTTTGTAATTCTTCTAAAGCAGGAATAATATTATATAATTTATTAAATTTAATATTACTAATAAAATCAAACTTTTTTGGATGATATTTTAAATTAATAATATCATCAATAGAATTTAAATTCTCAAATACTTCTTTATAATCAATAACTTGATTAGTTTTTTTAAATGCATGAGATAATTTATTTTTTTTAACTTTTTTATACTCTTCAAATAATAAATCTTCATTTATCTTCCTTTTCATATTATTTTTTTTAGTATCATTTTCTTCTTTTTTATCTACTGTTTTATAATATAATTTTAATGCATCATCACGCTCTTCTATTAACATTTTAACTTGTTTTTTTAAATTAACAACTTGTGTATCACAAAAATCTTTATAAATTAAAAAATTCCACATATTATTTAGTTTATTATTTATTTCATTAATATGTTTTTCCCATTCAGGAGTAATATCTATATAATCCATATTATATTATAATGTTATATTTCTTTAATATTATTAAAGATAAAATAAGTATAATATATAATGAATAATTATGATATAGATACTATTATTATAAAAAAAAGAGAAATATTGGCAGAAATTAATATTCATCAAAAAAAAATTATTACTTTAGAAACAGAATTATTAGAAATAGAAAAAATAATGGCAAATTTTAGTGAAATGAACATTAATGATAGTTTATCATTAAATGATCAACAAAAAGAAATAGTTGAATCTAAAAATAAAAATATATTAGTGATCGCATGTCCTGGTTCTGGTAAAACTCATACATTAATTTCTAGATATGTTCATTTAATTACTAAAGATAAAATTGATCCAAATAATATTATTTTGATTACTTTTACAAAAAAAGCCGGCATGGAAATGAATCAACGTATAAGTAATATATTACCACATAAATTACCATATTATGTTGGTTCATTACATGGATTGGGTTTTAAACTTCTTCAAGAATATAATAAAATTAATTATACTGTAGTTGATGAAAATGATAGTCATATTTTATTAAGAAAAGCAGCTGATAATATACTAGAAGTTTCTTCATTAGAAGATGATGAAAAAGAATTATTAAGAAAACAAATTGTTTATATTTATGACAAAGTATCTACAACTTATCCTATTAATATTGTCGATACTATTAAACAATTATCTATATCATCAAAATATAAAGTAATTATTACTAACATATTAAAAGAATATAAAACTATAAAGAAAAACCAAGACATTGTTGATTTTAATGATTTAATGATACAATTTTGTCAATTATTAGGAACAAAAAAAATAAATTCATTTTTAGAAAATATTAAATACATATTTTTTGATGAATATCAAGATGTAAATCCAGTTCAAAATTATATTTTAAGTTGCTTTGAAAAAAATTCAAATATAATGGTAGTAGGAGATGATGCACAGGCTATTTATGCATTTCGTGGTAGTTCAATTAAATATATTTGGGATTTTGAAAAAAATTTTTCAGATGATTATAAAAAATACTTTTTGGAAACAAATTATCGTTCAACACCATCTATTGTAAATTTCTTTCAAGATATAATTAGTAATAATATTAATCAATATAAAAAAGATGTAAAGTCTCATCAAACAGAATTAGGAATGAAACCATATATTATGTGTCATAATAATAATATTGAACAATATAAATGGGTAGCAGATGATATATATAATAATTATAAAGCAGGGATACCTTTACAAAAAATGGTGGTTTTATCTAGAAAAAATAGTTCTCTTGATATGTTAGAACATGAATTAATTACTAAATCTATTCCAGTTGTTAAAAGTATTGGTATATCTTTATTAAATAAACAACACATTAAAGATTTTATTGCTTTTTTAATTATTTTAACAAATCCTAAATCATTAATTCATTGGAAACGTATTTTATCACTACATAAAAATATTGGTTTAACAAAAGCAAATAATATAATTGATAACAATAATGAAGATATTATGAATGGTATCAAAAATAATATACCTTCTTTTTATACTTTTATAATAAATATAAATAATAAATCAATTAAAGAACAAATTAATATGATACAAAGTTATTTATTTACATTATGGGAAAATAATAATGAAAAAAATATAGAAACTAGAAAAACAGATATTATTAAATTATTAATGTATATGAATAAACAAACAACTCAAACTATAACAGATTTTATTAATCAAATTCATTTAAATTTGGAAATAGAAAATTATGACGATTCTTTATTTTTATCAACAGTTCATGGTAGTAAAGGATTAGAATGGGAGTATGTTTATATTATTGATATGGACTGTAAAAATTTTCCTAATATTCGTCAAGCATATTATAAAGATGAAATAGATAATGTAATGGAAGAAAGACGTTTATTCTATGTAGCTGCATCAAGAGCTAAAAAATATTTATGTATAAATTTTGCACAAGAATTTAATAATAATGTTTTCATTTCACCATTTATTAGAGAATTAAATGAAACAAATTATATTGGTTCCAATCTATCAAAATCATTATCTGTAAATTATGACTTTACTGGAAATATATCAACTGATATTAATAATTATTTACGCTATAAAGGTTATACCGAATTGTCAGAAATGATATTAATATTACCATCAAATAGAGAAAATATTGGATATAAAAATGATTTACCTGCACCTATTACTTTAAAAAATAGATTAATTGCTGGTAATATGATGGATTTATTAGTATCAAAAATTATTCATAATAATTATAAAGATATTATTGATAATTTTGATTTAAATCAAAACAATCATAATAAATTGCCAGAAAAGATATATCATAATTATATTGATAGTTATCAAGATTGGAGAAATATATTAGAAGAAATTTTTTATATAGCTACATATAAAAATAAAAATAATGATAATAATATTGATGAATGGAAACAATATTTATTAAATACAACAACTATTAATTTTTATAATAATGTTGAAAAATGTATTATCAAATTAATTGATAAATTAAAAAATAATGATAATAATAGAATATTAATTCATACTAATATTACAATGAACCCAATTAAAGGTGAAATAGATTTTATGATTAATGATACCTTAGTTGAAATGAAAACAACGCCAGATGATGCAGCTACATTTCCTAATTTATGCCAAAGTTTAATGTATTGTTGGTTATTAGAGAAAAAGAATATTAATATAAAAAATATTATAATTTTAAATTTATGGGATGGGACAATAGATAATTTTAATATTGATGGTTTTAATTTGAAAAAATTTAAAAAAATTCTATATAATGTTAAATAATGAATAAAAGTCATGTTGCTAAAATAATAATAAGATTATCTGAAAAATATAATCAAACACCAGAAGTAAAAATAAGAATTAATAATAGTATTACTAATACTGGTCATGGTAGTATTTTTTTAGGTTCAACTTATTTAGAAAATGAAAAAAATGGTGAGGAATGTATAAGAATGTTAGTAGGTGCACATTTTTCAAATAATGAACAATTAAAGATAGGTGTATTTGGTGGTTCATGTAATAAAGATGAAAAAACAATATATACAGTTATTAGAGAAACTATTGAAGAAATATTTGGCATAAGTCCATCTATACAAGTTTTAGATAATATAAGTGATTTTTTGAATAAAAATACAAATTATTATTATATAAATCCATCAAGTAATGGTAATTCATTCTCTTATATATTTGATGTAAGTATATTAGGAGATTTTATTATATTTTTAAAAGATAATAATAAAAGTATTGGAACAATATTATCATATTTAATAACAGATGATAGTTTAGATGAATCCATTCAAGGTAAAAGATATACTATTGATTTAATTAAATTTATGAAAGAAAGATATATTCCTAAAAAAATAGATACATTAACTGAAATAAAATATTTATCTTTCGCATCATTAAATAAGTTATTAGATAGTATTCCATCTCATAATTATAATATATTTAATTTTACGAATAATAGAAGAGAAAGATTAGAACATCAAGAATTCTTTAATAAACATCTTCAAAATGATATATATAGAGAAATATTATTATGATTATAATAATATAACTTCTAATTAATAATAATGAGATATCTAGGAAAATTAATTGATGCAAAATTATTACCAAAAGATGAGAATGGTTTCACTTGTTGTAGATGGTGTAATGGTCCAGTTAAACCACCAAAAAAAACAATGTGTAGTCCTGAATGTGTTCATGAAATATTAATTAGAACAAATACTAATTATTTAAGAACTTGTGTATATAAAAGAGATAAAGGTATTTGTAAAATATGTAATGTAGATACTAAAAATATTGCAAAAAATGCATTATTATTAGAGGGCGAAGCCCGGGAAAATTTTTTAAAATCAAATGATATATCTACTAAAAGAAAAATATGGATGAAAAAGCATGGAGGAGGATTATGGGATGCAGATCATATTGTTCCAGTTAAAGAAGGTGGTGGTTTATGTGGATTAGATAATTTAAGAACTTTATGTATTAAATGTCATAAAACTATAACAACTTCCTTTGTTAAAGAATTAGCTCAAAAAAGAAAAGAAACTAAGAATAACACATAACGCATTTATTTAATATATAAATATTATATTTTTTTATACAAGTAATACATATAGAATGAAAACATTTTAATTGTATTAATTTAGTATTAATTAAACATAATGGACACATATTATAAATAACTTTTATATTTTCAATCATTGAATATAATTTAACATCTATATTATATTCATTATATAATACATATCTTTCAAAATTACTAGTATATTCTTTTAAACAATCAATATATATTTTTTTTGGTTTAATAAATATAGCTAACATTAAATATTTAATTTTATCTTTTATATTTATAGTTAATGTTGCATATAAATAATAACCTCTATAACTTTTCATTTCAAATAATTTATTAAAATATGTCATTGCTACATTCTTTTTCATATCAATAAACCAATTAAATAATGCCATATTTATATTATATAATTCATGATCATAATCATTACTTAGTTTATTATATTTATTAAATTCGTCAATATTATTATTAGTTAAATAATAATATGCTAAATTCATCAATGCATCTATATGTTTAGCTTCTGCTGCTTGCATAAAATAATATATTGCTTTTTCATTATTATTTAATATACTTTTATAATATACACCTAGAGAACAAGAAGCATTATAATTATCTTTATTATGTAGTTTAATTAATATATCTTCACCCAAATTATATTCATTAATTGAAAAATAATATAATGCTAATATTATTTGTATATCATCATCTTTATTATTTATATATTGATTAATATTTTTATTAAATATATCAATTATTATATCAGAATATTTGTCTATAATTTCAGGCTTAAAATCATAATTATTAATATATTCTATTTGTAGAACATTCTCAAAAATCATAATTAATTATTATAATTAATTATAATTAATCTTTAAAAAAAATGAATAATTTATATTTTAAAATATAATTATCATTAATAAATGGCTGAATTAATAGATATTGATAATATAGTTTTTACATATCTTGAACAATTAATGAATTCTAAAAAAGATAAAGAATTTAATCATGATTATTGGGAATTTGTTATTGAAAAATTTTTAAATTATGAAGAAATTGCTTTTGAAACATATTTAATTTTTATTAATAATTATGATACATATTTAAGATTTCCATCTAAACTTGTATTAGAAAACATTATTAAAAATTCAGAGAATAATTTTATGTTATTTTCTGAAAGTTTATGGGAATACATACATTTGGATTAATAATGATTTTGAATCCATTTAAGATCTTTATTTAATTTATTATAATATTTTTCATTTGATTTAAATAAAGTGCGAAGAGCATTAATGTGTCTTAAAACTTTTAATCTATCTATATCATTTATAGCTTTTTTTAAACATTTTACTCTATCTTCATATGGTTTTGATAATTTATAACCATATTTTGATAATAAACCAGTATCTTCTTTTGGCATTATTATTAATTTAGGACCTTTACCAGGTTTTCCCATATCTTTAACACAAGATGATTTTACTCTAATTATTTTCTTTGATTTTTTTTTATAAGAATAAGCTTTTCTTTTAATTGAACCTTTAGAACACGCTCGTGATGATTGAGCCGGCATATAATATAATTGATATAATAATAAAAATTACAAAATTATAATTATATTTTTTATTATTTAAATTTTTAATCATATAAGTATCCATTAATTCATATCCTAGTTTATGATAATATTGTCTAACACCTACACCAGATATAACTGCTATTTTATTAAATCCATTTTTGTAAGAAATATCTTCCGCTATTTTTAATAATTTCTTTCCAAAACCACGATGTTGAACATTATTAATATTATTATTATTAATAGGTGTCATATTACCATATACATGTAATTCGCGAACCATGGCACAATCATTTAAGTAAGGAAAAAGATTTATAATTTCATTAGATTTATTAATAAAATATCCAATATCATTACTTAGACGTAATCGACAAAAACCATAAATATATTTTTTATCTCTAGATTCAATTGCAATAAAATATTCAATTCCACCTGATGCTTCATATTGACGAATATTAACAATAGTATCATCTATATTATCAATTGCATCTTTCTTTGATTTAACTTCACGACAACGAATACAATTGCATTTTTTATCAAGTCTTTTCATTTTAATTTCTAATAATTGTCGTAAATTAGGAATATCATTTCCAGCATGAATATAATGACTAGGAATATCTCTAATTACACGATTAAGACGAACACTATGAGGAGTATGAGATTTAGCAAATATTAATACATTAATTAATTCATCTTGAGAATAATGTAAACATTCTCCTCTATCTTCCCATTGTTTAGTAACAGTCCAATTAACACTAGAAAATGGATAATATTTAGCTTGGTCAAATGTTAAATTAGAATCTGCAAATGTATATTCTTTTATATTATTATCATACTTATATAATTTATTAATCATTTTAATATCATCTTCTGGCTCTGCGTAAGGCAAGTCAAACATTAGATGCACATCTACTTTAAATCCATTATTTAATAAATTCTTAATTGCCAATACAGCATCTTTATAATAACAACCTCGATTTACTTTTTTAAGAATATTATCATCCGTATGTTGAACACCAATTTGAATACGAGTGCAATTTAACTTTCTTAATAATAAAATCTCCTTTTCTGTAATATGATCCGGACGTGTTTCAAGTGTATATCCAATAATACGAACAGATGATGTCATATTAATTAATATTTCTTCTTCTAATGAAAAACGTTCTCTACGTTCATCTTTATTAATATAAAAAGTATTGGCAGCATAATATAAATCACGAGTAAATTCAATACGATAGTCTAATGGATAACTTCCAAAAGTTCCACCTGAAGCCATTAATTCAATCTTATCAATAGGTAATCCACATAATTGTAATGAAGACATTCTATCCCACATTTGATTAGCTGCATCAAACTTATTCATATTAGCACGATGAACAGCTGGTTCATCATATAAATAAGAACGAGGTTGTGGTGTCCAATTATTACCTTCATGAGCAGGTTCATTAGGACAATAATAACAATTATGTTCGCAACTAAAACGTTCTCCATTTGGATAACCAGTCATCATAACAGTAACTTGAGTAATCCCACTATTTGTTCTAGATTGCTTTCTAATATTATGCTCTTCATAAATTTTATTTGATTTTATTATATTATTTGATACATTATTCATATAATAATAATTCATTTGAAGCATACCAGGAGAAATTTTATATTTCTTTTTTAATTCTTGATTAATAATCATCCATTGTTTTTGAGTTATATTGTCAAACTTTTCTAATTCTTTAACTAAATCAATTACATAATTATTTATATGAATATTATCTTTGTCTAAATCATGTAATAATAAATGGTTAGTATTATATTTAATATCTTCAATATCTGTTATCATTGTTATTTAGTTAATAAAATAATTAAGTTTAATAATAATATATCAATTTTTATAAAACAGAGTTTATAAAAGAAATAGTTCCTATGAACATGATTTATGTTTTCTAATATTATTATCATTATCATAATAAACTATATAATTACACATTGGACATATTGTTGTTAAATTATCAATAACTCTACATGGAGAACGATTGCCTCCATTCAAAGGAACATATTTAATATGATAATTAAATAATCCACGTTCTTTAAAAGTATCTTGAGTAATTACACAAAATTTATTTGAATAACTTTCATCAATTGCTTCTACTTGAACTATATTATAATTATTTAATAATAATATTTCTTCATCAGTCATTATAACAATAGATCTTTTATAAGTATCAAATGTAGTATAAATAACTCTATCTTTAAATATGGGATAATAATGATTAAACATTGTTGTTAATGTCCAAATAGCTCCTGATGTTCTAATTACATAAAAATATTCAGGTAATGATATTTCTTCCATTGAATTTATTAATTTAACAGTTGATGAATTAATATTTTGATAGAAATAATCTATAAAATTTTGATATAATTCTTGATTAATTAATTCATGATTATTCAGTAAAACATATATTGGTAAATTATGTTCATTTAATAATTTATAAATATGTGATATAAAGTAATTAGTCTCAACTTGATAATTACTTTTTGATAAAAATAAACCATTTTTTATTTTAATTATAGAACCAGGAATAAATATAACGTTATCTTTAATATATTTTTTATTACAAGGAATATTATTTGTTTTTAGTATATCTAATACTATATCAGCCATTTATTATTAATATTATTTATAAAAATCAACAGTTATTTATATCAATTTTTATTTTGGATATCTATTTTAATTACCTTAGGTAATTAAAATAAATATAACAATCAAAGATTATAATAATTTTTGATGGCGTGGACGTTTTCCAAAACAAAATTATAAAATAATTTTGTTTTGAACGTCCCACGATATCAATTTTTCCAACCTTTGGTTTATTATGGGAACTGTAGGTTATTAAATATTATCTATATAATTATATATGGAAATAATTATAATAATATTAATTTTAATAATATTAATTATATTAAGTTTAATATACTACACAGAATCTGGTAAATATTTAATATCATCTTCTTTAGCTAAATTATTAATTGAAAAAAAAGCAATTGATGTTATAATTGATGTAAGAACTGATATGGAATGGGATGCAGGACATTATCCTACAGCTATTCATATTAAAGATATAAATAAAGAAAATTTAAAAAATATAGATAAAAATAGTTTAATTTTAGTTTATTGCAATACTGGCCAAAGAGCTAGAAGAGCTACAGATAAAATAAGAGAATTAGGATTTAATAATGTTTACTATATTGCAGGAAGTTATGCTACATTATAAATTATTAAGCTAAAATAAAAAATTGATTATAATACTCAAAGATTATTATAATCAATAATTACAATATGCCGCCAATTACTTATTTAAAAGAAGCAGGTCATACAATTAATCAAACTATTGATATATTTAAAAAAGAACATAATATTCAAAAAGTGTGTTATTGTGGTAGATTAGATCCAATGGCTCGAGGATTATTATATTTATTAGTTGGAGATGATTGTAAAAATATGCCTTATTATAATAATCATAATAAAGAATATCAATTTGAAATTATATTTGGTTTAGCAACAGATACAGATGATACTTTAGGAATTATAAATGATTATAATAATAATTATATTAATATTAATAATATTAAAGACATTGTAATTAATATTAAAAATTATATTAGAATTGGTTCTTTCACTCAAGATTTTCATAATTATAGTTCAAAAAGAATTAATGGGAAACCATTATGGGAATTAACTAAAAATAATATTCCAATTAATAATAAACCAAATCATAAGGTTGAAATATTTAATATAGAATATGATGATATTAAAATATATAATTTTCAGTCATGGAAAAATAATGTAATAAAAACTATTAATAAAATAGATAAAAATTGTGATTTTAGACAAGAAGATATTATTAAATCATATAATCATATTCATGGAGATTTTATTAAAAATGAACAAATAGATATCTATAGTCTTCCAATTACAATTACTGTATCTAGTGGTTTTTATGTAAGACAATTAGTAGCTGATATTAAAAATCATATTAATTTTCCTATTTTAACTTTTGATATTAATCGCACAAAATTATTTGAATAAATTATTCGAATAATTCACTTGTCCATTTAAATGTTTCTTTACCGTTTGTATTATGTTTATTAATTATATCTATTAATTTAATTGCTTGATTTTCCCAAGTTATTTCTTTCACTCTAGAATAATTATTATTTACTATTTCTTCTGTATCTATATTATTTAAATTCATCAATAATGTTAACACTGTTTCTTGCCATGAATCATTCATTGGTTCACCTTCAACAGATATACTATATTTTCCGGCTGTTTCTTTTAATGCTGCTAAATTATTTGTAATTACTAAAGTTTTAGATGCAGCTGCTTCAAATGCAGTTAAACAAAATGTTTCCATAAAAGTGCATGGATATAACCATATATGAGAAGTAGCCCATGCTTCATATAATTCACTTTTACTAACCCATCCATGCATAAATACATTCTTTAATGTCGGTAATAATGATTTAATCTTAATTACTACTTCTCCATAATTTTTATTTAACCATTCATTTTCTAAATCACAATATGTATGTAATTCAGCAGTTGGATACATTGCTTGTATTCTTTCCCACATCAATAATAATGGTAATAACCCTCTGTTTGCAAATGATGAAAATATAAATTTATATTTTTGTTTTTCTCTTTTAGGAAATTTAAAAGTATTTATACCATAATTAAGTGCTTCTGTTAAATGACTTATACCTTTCATTTGATTATTAAAATATTCTTTATGCCATTCTGTTAAACAAAATATTTTTTTAATTTTTGGAGATAATGGAATTAAATTACCACTTAGTGTTAAATCATGTGCAAATACATAAATGTTTTCAACATAACTATTTATAGCAACTGGTATATATTCAGAGTATCTACTGATAATACAAGTATCAATATAATATGTAGTGCATACTTTATAAAATTCACTTAATGGAATATATTTTACTCCATCGCATATTTCTACTTTATTATTAATTAATTTGGTATTACAAAATACTATTATTTCACTATCATTCATTATACGTTTCATATTACGCGCCATTTCAATTACATGAGTTTCTGAACCACCAACACCTTTTTTATCAATATCACTACCTGACCATTCATTAAAACCACCATCTGCCACAAAACAAATTAATTTTTCATTTAATATAATTGGTTTAGATTTAGGAGGCATCATTATTAATTTATTAAAAATAGCATACCATTCTTTAATCATATTATAATTATCTACTGTTGGTGGATTATTTTGTAAAAAATATAATGAACACTTATGACCTAATTCAAAATCTTTTACATCATAACACAAAGGAACTAAATATAATGGTAAAAAATATAATGACAATGTTGGTTTTACACTATATTGTTTTTCAATAGGTAATCCTATTTCAAATGCCTTTTTAAAATTATCATATGCTAATTTTTTATTATTTTCTAAAAAATAATGAATACCTATAAAATATAATGGTTCTGGTCTTTCTGGATCCAAATCATATGACATTTTATAATACTTATAGCATTCGTCCCAACTTTTATTTAATGTAAAATTATAAAATCTAGCTAATTCAAAAGTAGCATCAATTAATTCACTTTTAAATCCAACATTTTTATGATAAATTCTTTTTAAATAATTCTCTTCTGTTTTTTCATTATCTCCTAATAATTTATAAGTATTTGCTAGATAATAAAAGTGTCTTGGGTTTTCAGGATCTTCTTTAACCATTTCATTTAATAATACTATATCTAATTTTTTCCTTTCATATGTTCTTTTTTCCATATACTTATCTTGAATATCTTCAATATAACCTTCTTCTAATGGAATCATTACATTAACATTATTTTTATCACTTATTACTTCATGAATAGTGTAAATATATCTAAGATTAGTAGATGATTTAGTAATTCTATTAGAACAATACATTACATCATCACTTTTTATAAATATACTATTACTATCACTAAATTGATCACTTCTAGTTGTTATTAAAAAATTTCTTAAATTATTTTTAATTAGATAAGTATCATCTAATATTAAATTAAATTTACATTTAGTTCCAGCCAATTCTAAAGAACGATTTCTACTTTCTCTAAAATTAATAAAAGGCTCTTGATATATTGAACCTTTTTTATGAGCTAATACTTCTTTAATAATATTAATAGTATTATCATTACTTCCTGTATCAAGAATTGTATATCTATCAATATATTTTGCATTATTTTTTAATATTTCCTTAAATTTATTTTCAAAATCACCACATGCATTTTTAACAATCATTACTAATTGAACTAAATTATTATAAGTCATTTCATTATCATTATTATTCATATAGTATTTAAAATTTTCATTAAATAAATTAATATATTTATTAGGAACATATAAATATACGTATTTATTAGTTCCTTCTAAATTAACTTTATAACGATTCATCATACCATTCTCTTGGATTTGATCACTAATAATATAATTATCATAATTATTATTTGGAAAATGATTAAGATAAATACTTAATGTATCGTCAATATAATTTGTTTCATTAATAATAATATTCTCATTATATTTCTTATTTTTTAATAAAATTTCTTTTTCATCATTTGTTAAATTTAAACAATATACTTTACTACAATTATTATTTAATATTAAATAACCTCCAAAATTTAATCCATAAGTATATAAATTAACATTATTATGCATTTCTACTATATCATTAATTAAACCTACTAATATTTCACATTCTGGTAAATCATTAACCATTTTTAAATTAAAAAATGTTTCATTAATATATGGTCTAAATTCATTCTCTTGAACATCATATTCATTTCTATTTAATTCAATCAACATTAATAATTTATTTATTTTTTGTTTATATCGGTTATAAATAAATATATATTATAATATAATATAATGTCAATAAATACAATACATATTGGAGCAAGTGCTGGTGAATATTATCAAGGAGATAACGCTGTAGCAATAGGTTCTAGTGCAGGTTATATAAGTCAAGATGTATCAGGAGTAGCAATTGGCGCATTTGCTGGTGAAATATATCAAGGAACTAATGGAATAGCAATTGGTGCAAAAGCAGGTAATTTAAATCAAGCATTATCATCAGTTGCAATTGGACCATTTGCTGGTGAATTAAATCAAAGTGAAAATACAGTAGCTATTGGTCCTAAAGCTGGTAATAATAATCAAGGTATTTCATCTATTTCTGTTGGTGGATTTGCTGGAGAAAATTATCAAGGAGAAAACAGTATAGCAGTTGGTGTAAAGGCAGGACAAAATACACAATCTATTAATGCAATATCTATAGGACCTTTTGCAGGAGAAAATAATCAAGGGACTTCATCTATAGCAATTGGTTCAAATGCAGGTAATTATTCTCAAAATAATTCAGCAATAGCTATTGGTAATAATGCTGGTATCACTAATCAAGGTAGTTATAGTATCTGTATAGGTACTAATACTAGCACTACATTTAATAATAGTATAGTAATAAATGGTGGTTCTTCATCCCTTACTGCATCAACTGTTGGATTTTTTGCTAATCCAATTAGAAATGCTACTTATAGTAATACTTTATTTTATGATACGACTAATAAAGAAATAACTTATGGACCTGCTTCAAGTGGAGGTTTAGCTATATCAAATCCACTTGCTATTGGTCAAGAGGCTGGTTATTCAAGTCAACAAACATTAGCAATTGCTTTAGGATATCAAGCGGGATATACTAATCAAGGAACATCCTCAATAGCAATTGGAACTAATGCTGCTTCTTATAATCAAAAAACAAATAGTATAGCTATTGGAACTAATGCAGGTAATACTGGTCAATTTCAATATAGTATAGCTATTGGAACAAATGCAGGTAATACAAATCAATCTTTAGCAGGTGTAGCAATTGGTTATAATGCAGGTGCAAATTCTCAATCTCAATATGGTATAGCTGTTGGTAATAATGCAGGTAGTTTAACTCAATTAGCTAGAGGTATAGCGATAGGTGAAAGTGCTGGTTATAACTCTCAAAAAACAAATAGTATAGCTGTTGGTAATAATGCTGGTTATACTAATCAATATAGAGAAGCTGTAGCGATTGGAACGAGTGCTGGTTATGCAAATCAAGGAACACGTTCTATAGCAATTGGTTATTTAACAGCTAGAACAGACCAAGGTTCTTCTAGTATATGTATTGGTAATAGTATTAATAATACTTTTGATAATTCAGTAGTAATTAATGGAGGTTCAAGCTCATTAACTACATCAACTGTAGGTTTCTATGCTAATCCAATTAGAAATGCTACCTATAGTAATGCCCTTTATTATGATAGCACAAATAAAGAAATTACTTATGGACCTATATCTAGCACTAGTTCTTCTTCTAACCCAATAGCAATTGGTCAGGAGGCAGGTTATTCTACTCAACAAACATTAGCAATTGCTTTAGGTTATCAAGCTGGTTATACTAACCAAGGAACTTCCTCAATTGCTATTGGTAATAATGCCGGTAAAACTAATCAAGGTAGTTATAGCATCTGCTTAGGAGCAAATACTAATAGCACTTTAAATAATACAGTAGTTATTAATGGCGGTTCATCCTCTCTCATTGCATCAACTGTTGGTTTCTATGCAAATCCAATTAGAAATGCTACCTTCAGTAATGCTCTTTATTATGATAGCACAAATAAAGAAATTACTTATGGACCTATATCTAGCACTAGTTCTTCTTCTAACCCAATAGCTATTGGTCAGGAAGCGGGTTATAGTACTCAACAAACATTAGCAATAGCTTTAGGTTATCAAGCTGGATACACTAACCAAGGAACATCATCTATTGCTATTGGTAATAATGCCGGTAAAACAAATCAAGGAAGTTATAGCATATGTTTAGGTGCTAATACTAGTTCTACATTTAATGATTCTATTGTAATTAATGGCGGATCCTCTTCTCTTCAAT
>JACCDX010340368.1_pt1 | contig 48569 bp, 47 predicted proteins | sample 7449681 | NCBI WGS metagenome assembly JACCDX01 (sample SAMN15323450, study PRJNA562643) | freshwater metagenome | isolation source: river surface water | place: USA:Blue River Watershed | collected 2017-08-18
ACAACCATATCAATTTTTCTAATAGAAGCAGTTTTAATAATTTCAGGCTCTTCTCCATTTAAAAGAGAACCGAGTGATATTTCTCTAGCCTCTTCAGGTGTCAACTTTCTGAAAGCCCAACCATTGAATTTCAACTTTCGATTGATGCCCTCAAATTTAACACTTTCGTCTTTTTTAATCCATTTATTACCATTCCAACCATTAATCTCACTTTCCACTCTATCTAATTTTTCAATTTTGTACATCGAACCTTTAGCAAGTGTTTTATAATTATCACAATTACACACTAAAATCTCACCAACTTTACAGTCCTCGTATTTAATGTATCTTTCAACTTGAGGTTGTGTAGAAATGTAATTAGCCTTTGGTAGAGGATTTCCACTCGTATCGGTAAAATTATCAACAGAGTATCTACCAAAACCAAGTAATTGAATTCTACCTTCGACCCATCTTTGGTTCGTACCATCGTTCCAAAGTTGTTGCACTTCGTATCGGTGACCTTTAAGAAGTTTTTTGTTTGCAATTTTAGAGATTACTACCATATGTTTTGGTTGTTTTTAAGTTTGTTCCAACTATATTTTCCTTCACTGTAAAATACGATAAAGATTGAATAAAGTATGATAGTAGGTAAAGACCAATAAATCCAACACAAATAACTCATAGTAGAGTATAGTATAATTGAGGCTATAGGTGAGTAAATTATTTTTTTCATATTAATCTAAATTAACTTTTATATTTCCTTTTTGTGAAATCTTTTCGAAAGAACTTGGATGACTTTTAATTCCGTTTTGCATCCAATCTTTAAATTCCATATTCTCAAGATAATCCTGAGCGGTTGGTATAAACCTCATTCCAAAATCCTCTAGAATGTGTTGCTCACAAACATCTTTTACAGACACTTCTTTACCATCTGAGTTTTTAATAACATATCCAAAAATTGGAATCATGACTTCATGTATCCAAAAATTAGTATGTGTCAGTGCTCTGTGTCTATTATCAGCCACGTAAGCCTTTGAACAATCCATTTTTATATGAATTGGAAGATAGTCTTCTGGATCGCCACCATATCTACGAGCTGATGATTTTGAATGTATCCATGCATTTGCCATATTTTATATTTTAATTTGATTTACTAATTCAACTAAGTCCTCTTTCTTTAATTTAGAAAAAAGAACTTCTAAAATCATCCTATTTTCATCATGGTTATTATAGCTCATATAATCAGATACAAAGTTAGCATAATCCTCAATATCACCAACACCAATTCCTAACATCTTTGCATCTCTTTCCCAAGATAAACCTCCAGTGACTTGAAAGTCACCAAAATTATGAATATTTTTTTTGAATTCCTCATATGGATTGAAAGTTTTACCCTCTCTAATATAAGGTTCTATTAACTCGATTTCTTTTACCAATCCAATATGATTAAACATTTCATCAGCAATATCTTTAGACTCTCTTAAACCTAATCTAGTGCAATCTTTAATTAACTTAACAACTTGAAGTTTATTTTTACACTCAGAGAGTAGTTTCATTCTTATTTTTCTTTTCATAGAGCAATTTCTTTATTAGTCATTCTATCTTTAAGAAACTTATCTATGATTTGTTTATCAATATTATTGACTTGAGTTAAAGCATCACCATAGAACGGACTATCATTATTGTAATTATGAATTACATAATCAGATAGATTATTTTTGTCCAATTCATCCATTTCTAATTTACTCAGTGAGTAAATTGAAGATACTGATTTGTTAGTTAAGAACTTACATCTTTCAACTCTATCAGAATAAGGCGCAAATACAGAAATATTAATATCCATAGCTTTGTTCCAATCTTGTTCAAAAAGTATTGAAGAGTGAAAAATGCAATAAATCGCTTTCTTATTTTTATCCAAGAATCTTTCCCAGGTTCTATATAACTCTGGCTCAACAACTTTTAAAATTTTTGAAAACTTACCATCGGCTCTTACTTTATCTAAATTAAGCAGACCATCTTTGAAATAGATTATTCCAATTCTATCGACAATTTCAGCTTGTAATTCATGATTGTGATTTAAAATAAATTTCAAAATCACATCGGCTTCAAAAACCGGAACACCAATTTGTGTAAAAATTTTAGCAATTCTATTTTTTCCTGAATAACGATTACCCGACAATCCTACTTTTATCATACTGAGACTTTATTTTACAAATATATAACTTTTTCAAAACAAAACAAAATAATTCACTATCATTTTTAATGAGCTGGACTAAAGAAGAACTTGGTTTCATACTTTATAATAATCGATCCGTAAATGGCGTTGTAAGAAACTTCCTACCAAAAGGTATCAATCCATTTAAGTTAACAAAGTTAGAAAATATACTTAAAAAATCAAAATCTAAATTTCAATCAGATGACAGAATGGTTGAAGTGAATATCACGGAAATAAACCAAAATACAAATGATGTTCTGGTAACACCCGAAGAATTAAAAGAACTGTCTCAATACTTTTATCTAAAATGTGGTAAATTTTCTTATAACGAAACTCATTTTTTATTAGACAGAGGAATCAATCAAGAAGTCATGTGGAAATGGAGACTTTTTGGACTATCAGAAATCAAAGACAGAAGACATTTAGAAATAATTGGTGCAACCGTTCACCCAACAATGTCTAGTTTTCTAAATGATGCTATTGAAAGTGGAGGTATTGTTATACCTCTTTTTGACAAGGATGAGAATCTTATTAATTGCGCTGTTAGAAAAATATCAATTGAAAATAGCGAGTCTAAAACTCTTAAATACACATTAGCTTGTCCTGATATTCCTGTGTGGGGATTAGATGATATAAATGAAGGTGATGAATTTTGGATAACTGAAGGAATATTTGATACAATGGCTATTTATGAGTTAGGTGAAAAATCAGTTTCTTGTTCATCGGCTATGTGGTCAGGAATTCAATTATATCAGTTATTAGAAAAGAAACCAAAAATGATTAAATTCTTTTCGGATAATGATGAGGTAGGACTCAGAACATCCGCTATACTTTCGGATTTTTTTAATCAATATGATATTGAAACTAAAATATTTATCAGTGAAGATTACAAAGATGCCTCGGAATTATATTTCTTAAAAAAGATGAATCTTTCGACATTAAAAGAAATTGAAGTTACTGATGATATGATAAATCTAAACAAAGACAATTCTTTTAATTTTATAGAACACCTCAAGAATAGAAAATTCTAATTAAATATATACTCTATGAAATTAAGACGATATATTCAATTTATAAATGAGAGTGTAGAAATCACAGCAGATTTATTAGAAGTTTTAAAAGAAAGAAGTAAATTCTGGGAAGAGATTTCTGAATTGGATTATTCACAATTTGACTTCACTCATAGTTACTCTGATATGTGTAAAAGAATAAATAGAAATCCAGAACAAGATTTTCAAAAAATTCAAAAACATTTTGATGAAAAAGGATTTTCTTTAGAAAAGATTAAAAATCTTTTCTCAGAAGAGAATAATCAAAGATGTGGATACAATTTAGAAGAATTTTATAAAGGAGGGAGTTTTCCAATTAATAGAGAACCATTGAAAACCATATCTAAAGATTTAAAGAAAAAATTCACCGACGTAGACTTCATGGACTATAGTAACAAATGGATGCGTTTTAATGAAGAAGATTACAATACAATTCTTCTGCCATTTTTAGTGGGATCATTAGATAACCAAGGTGCTATTCAAGATTTTTACCTTTATAAACTATTTGAAAAATTAGGTCTTGATAAAAATATCGTCAAACTTGGAGGAGAAGGCTGGGGAGATATTGATGGATGGGAAAATAGTGAAGAATATTCAGAAGCCTTTATCAGATACAGATATGGATATCACCAAACCGAATATGGAAAGCTTTGGATGGACCAATGTAAAGTAGACGAGAACTGGCTTAGAGAAGAAGCTATGAGTGATTTACAAAAGTATATCGAAGAAGAATTTACATCAATTTGTAGTAATATACTAAATTCTATAGTGTTTACAACAACTGTTAAACCTGGTAAAGATTCAAGAAATGAAATTATCAATCGTGATAATGTAAGAGCACAAGTAAGACAATTTAAATTAGAAGATTTTTCTATTACAGAAGAAGATAGAATCATTATTGACATAGATAAATTATGTTTAGAAATACTTAAACTAAATGGAATTGAAGAAATAAAACATAGTGATATTGAATCAGCTGCTGCCGAATTCACAAAAAGAATGGAAGGATTCTCTTTAGATATGGAATTAACAGATACTGATGACTTAATTATCTGGGGTAGATTCAAAGAAGATTAAAAATTAATAAAAATATGATAGTAAATTTAAAAAGCCAAACAGACCTTTCAGGGTTTTATGTTGTTTATGAAGGTTCAACAAACCTTGAGAAAAAAGGGTGGTATGGAATTAGTCACCTTATGGAACACTTGATGTGTAAAAATTTTGACCATCTTCAAGAAGACTTTGACCGTGACGGAATTGAGTGGAACGCTTATACAAGTTCAAATGAAATCGTATTTTATTTAACTGGCTTAGAAGACAAAGTAAATAAGTGGAAAGGTGAGTTTATGGACTTACTTGGTGGATTCAATGTTAAAAAAGCAGAGTTTGAAAACGAAAGAAATATTGTTTTAGAAGAATATATGGATTCTTTCAACGAACAAACTCAGTGCCATATGTTGAACCTTTCAAGAAAATTGTTTGGTGATTTTGATCCAATCGGCTTAAAAGAAGATTTAGAAAAATTAAAATTTATGGATTGTTTGAATTTCTTTGAACTTCAATATGCAAAGCCAACAAAGATTGTTAATGTTTCAAAAAAGGATTACAAAAATGCTACATTAGACTTTGCAGACAGAACAATTGTTAAACCATTGACTTATGGAAATTATAATGTTCCACTTGAGTTAAATAACGATTGGAAAGATAAAACTTCAATTGCTATTCTTTCTCCAGTAATTAATGAAGACTTTGCTTATGTTCATTTTATCAATGCAATGCTTTCATTAGGTTTGAAATCACCTCTTTATCAAGAAATTAGAGAAAAAAGAGGACTTGTTTATTATGTTCATTGTTATCAAAGTAGAATGAATCAACAAGGTCTTAATTCAATTTCAACACAAACATCAAACAAAAACTTCAATGCTGTTGTTGATGCTGTTGAAGGAGTTATCAAAAATCCTAAGAAATACTTAACTAAAGATAGATTTAATCTAGTAAAAGAATATTATTCTGTTAGACAGAAAAAAGATGAAATTTTAAGATATAAAAGCGTTAATCAATGGATAAATCCAGAAGGTTGGTCTGTGTATGATATTTTAGATGAAGTGAATCTTAAAAAAGTGTTAGAGGTTTATGATAAGTATTATCAATTTGATAACTTCTACATCTCCAATGATAAAAAAGAATTCAAAAAGTAAATGATGATACCTTATTTAGGTGAGAAGTCAAAGTTTGCTAGTTTTATAACTCCGAATATACCAACAGATATATCTACTTATGTAGAACCTTTTGCTGGAATGTTTGGAGTTTTCTTTTCTTTAGACTTTTCAAAATTCAAAAATGTTAGATTTATTTATAATGAGATAAATTATCTTAATTATAACTTATTTGAATTATTGAGATATGATAAGAGATTTATTGAAATCGTTAAAGGAATTAGAGTTGATAGAGAAAGATATCAAAAGGCACTAAAGGAAATATTCACAGAAACAGACAGAATGACTTATGCAATTAATTGGTTAATTGTTTTGACTTGTTCTGCCCCTAATGAAATAGGTAAAGAATCTTGGAGAGGAGATACGGAGTTTGAAATATTTAAACTAAAGTGGAAAGCATACGAACCACATCTTATGAAAATATCAGAAATACTAAACACTGATTATAAAGATATCATTAATAAATATGATTCAAAAGAAACTTTCTTCTATTTAGACCCACCTTATATGGGTAAAGAAAAATATTACATAAATCATGATTTCAATGAAAGTTCACATTATGAACTAGCATCTATTCTTAATAGTATTAAAGGTAGATTTGCACTTTCTTATTATTACTTTGATGGTATAGAAGATTTATATCCTAACTGTAGATTTGAGTCGAAAAAGACTATAATGGGAACAGAGTGGTTGATTATGAATTATTAAAAATAAAAAAAGATATGATTTTAAAAATAAAAGTTTAATATATAAATTAAGAAAAAAATTAAATTATTGTGAGATATATTAAATTATTTGAAAGCTTCTTGTTAGAGGCAGCGAACACTAATCTTGAGTTAAAATCAATTTTCAAAAAATTAGTAGACGAACTTAAGAAAATGGGTCTAGTTGTAAAATTTGAGTACAGAAAATTTGACAATGAATCTGAATTTGCAAAATTTATACCTAGTAAAAATTTATATGATGGCGAAAACTATAATGCTTATTTGATTATGGATGATGACGATAGACCGTCAATAGGGGGATCCACTAAGTTATTTTTTCAACCAGGTATGGATAAAGAGAAATGCAAAAGCTATGCAGAAAACGTTAAAAAATATATTGATGAAAATTATGGTGATATGTTAGAATGTGAAATACTAAAATTCACAGATGTTTGTTTGCAAATAAAACCAAAATCATCAGTAAACAAGTCAAAAATGGAGCTTTCTATGGATGCTAACAAATTTATGGGTCTTAAAAGAACACCTGTGGAAAATGGAGTATCTTATTTAGTAGGATCTGGTTGGGAATATATTAGCGATACAATTGAAAAAACAAAAGAATTTCAATTAGTAAAAATTGATGATAATTCTAAAACAGTAGAGATTAATAAAGGTCTCGTTACAGAATTAGCGAATAGTGCTAAAAAAGATAAATTAGTAAATATCGCAAAAGAATTTGCTAAGAAAAATGGTTATAAGTATAACGCAATAAGTAATTCTTTTGTTTAGTATAAAAAATTAGATAATAAAAAAACCTCTCAAATTTGAGAGGTTTTTTTATATCTTATAAATTCCTGGTTCATCAGATTCATCTAAGAAGTGTCCTAGCTTCACCATAACTTCATCATTACCCAATTGATGTGTTGATTCAACATCAATATTTGATAACTCACCAACAGAATAAACACATCTAATTGAATTAGGAATACCTTGTCTTTCGGCTAATTCACAGAATTGATTATACATATCAGTAGCTATTTCTTCAACTGATTCTGATGTAGTTGTACAACCTGGATGAACATTAATATCCATTGGAATTACGATACTATCTGAATATTTAGAATTGATATTATCAGCAATTTCTTTAGCATTTTGTTGAAATGAAAGAGGAGTGGATGATAATATATGACAATATTTTATCCAATCACCTGGTGTTCCATCTTTAGGACAAACTTTTATGTAAATTACTCCGTATTCCATTAGTAGTTACTTTTAACCCACTCGACTAATTTAAGTAGATTTTCAGTATTATGTGGATATTTATCTAATAAAGATTCTAAGAATTTCAATCTGCCTTCTTTGTAAGCTTCACCATAAGCTTTATACTCTTCAGCGATACCATTTTCCCACTCTAATAATTGTTCAAAATCTCTCTCTACAATACTCATATCATAGTGATTAAATGATTCTGAAAGGTTTGTTGTAGATTCGTGAGTCTTTGTATCTAAAATCATTTGTTTTACCTCTAATACGTCTGGATTAGATTTATCTTGACAACATTCAATAAAAAAATTCGCAGAATCTTCTTCATTTGTAGAACTCATTGAGTCATAAACACAATCATGAAAAAGCGCCGCTAACATTAATTTCTCATATTCCTTATCAGAAAATTTTGACTTATCCTCATTGATTTGGTCAATTACATCATTTAAATGATTTAAGGTGTGGTAGTGTCTATGTGATTCATTCCACATTGAAAGAAGTAGGTTGACATCACATTTGATATTCCATTTATTAAGTAGTTCTTGTAAATTCATAAAAAATTTAATTTTTCTTATATATTAAAGATTCTATTTATAGTTTCTTTTCTCAATCTAGCTCTTTCATATTTAGAATGTAGATTCTTCCAAGTCATTAAATGTGAGGCAACATTTGATCTACCTGTTTGTCTAGCCTTCAACAAGATAACTTCTTTATTACCATTAATTAATTGACCAAATATATCTAAAGTTTCTTTATTCATATAGTCTACTAATTTTTTCTTTTCGTCTTTCAATTTTACCTCTATACTTACGATGATTTCTTACTTTTTTATTAAAATCTTCTATAAATTCAGAAGTGACCTCTTTATAACTTATCTTACTTATATGATCAACTATTACAATATCTCTATTCATTTAGTAAGGATTTTAATACAGTTTCTCTTTTAATTGAAGTCAGTTCACAATTAATAAAATCTGATAGTTTTTCTACATTTTCATGTGGTATTGAACTATCTGAAAGTTTATCCATTTTTTTCTGCACTCTATCATTTAATAATTGTGTAAAAATACAATTACTTGTTTTTATTTCATGACTATCACTATTCCAACTCCAAGGAGTATTATCACCACCTACTCTAGTATTTTCTACAATATGAATCTTATTGAAAGGTCCTTTCTTTTTTTGAACCATTGTTAGTTTTTTATCACTCTCAAATATTGGATAGTAATAAGTTGTTTCATAAAATCCATTTGTTTTTGTTTGACCATTTGGATAAACATAATTATATTGTTGATAAGAATCGACTGAGTAACAAAGATTTAGACCTTTATTAATTTTGATTAATAATCTTAATTGTTTAAAATATTCTTTTCTACCAGTTTTAAAAATTACAGTAACTGTTGGTATTCCAAAAATGACAAGTAAAACAGACATTACAATCATAAAACCAAATACCCAATCTAATAAACCTATTTGTGATATAGTAAGTAACATTATTCTCCTAAAATTTGGTCAATCTTATTGTTTCTATTTTGAGCTTTTTCTTTAGCTTCTCTTTTTAATCTATCTTCTTTAGTTTCTAAATGTTCTTTATAAATATTATTAATCAAATCATTGAACTCGACACTAGTGTAATCACCATATGTTTGATCATATGCCTGGTATGAATTTATATCTACATAAGCACCATATTGATTGTATTTATTTTTCATATTGTAAAATTTTATTATTTTTTAATTGTCTTATTAATTTTCCAATCTCTCAAATTTTCTTTATAGTTAATAAAACTATCCATTTTATGATTAGTAAGTCTTTTGTGTTCTTTTACTTTTTCAATTATCATATCAATAATCATTTCATCTTCAATTATAAAAGAGCCTTCTTTATCTGGATATCCAAACCAAATATTCGGTTTTTCTCCAAATCTACCATCAATACAAATTTTAGCGTCATAACCAAGAAGATTATGGTGCATTCCTATTGATTCAAAATAATTTTTCCAAATAGGTCCACTGGTTCTACAATTCATTACAACGGTTCCACCGTCTCTATATGAATCAAATTTTTCAATTAATAACATTTTCTATTTCTAATTTAACTTTTTCCATTCCAACTGAAGCAACTTCTTGAATATGATACAAAAATGGTTTTCTTTGTTTGTCAATATGAAAATCCATTTCAGCAGGGTCAATTACATAAATAAGTGTATTTGGTTTTGTTAAAAATGGAATTTGATTTGCGGGAGCTACTTGCATTGAAGTTCCTACAATAATACAGATATCACACTCAAAGGCTGCTTCTTCAGCTCTTTCAATCATTTTTGGGTTTAAGTTTTCTCCAAACCAAACAATATGAGGTCTAAGCTGTGAACCTTTTTCACATTTATCACCAATATTACAATCATCTACCCAATCATAAATTAATGAAGGATCTAAAGTAGAACGAACTTTTGTTAGTTCTCCATGTAAGTGAATAACTTTAGTAGAACCAGCTCTTTCGTGTAAATTATCAACATTTTGTGTCACAACAGTAACGTCAAAATTATTTTCTAAATCAGAAATTATTTTATGCGCCAAATTTGGCTCAACTTCTTTCAATTGAGCACGACGCATATTGTAAAAATCAAGCACTTTTTCTTTATTCCTACGCCAACCATCAAATGTTGCAACATCTTCTACTTTATGATTATACCAAAGACCATCATCACCAGTTCTGAAAGTAGCCACACCACTCTCAGCTGATACTCCAGCTCCGGTAAATATTAATATTTTTTTCTTTTCCATAATATTTTACAAATATAGGTAAATTAAGTTTGATAACCTATAGAAACTCTTTATAAATTAATATATAATAAAACTTTTTGTGCTAGAATGCTTAAACCTGCTAAAATAATTAAAAAACCGTTTTTCAACAAACCAATTTTAGTTTCACCTATTGAAAATCCTTCAGTAGCAACTGGTAATTTTACCGCAAATACTTTAGTAGGTGAAGATTCTGTTCAGTTACTTAGTTCATCAAATACTCAATATAAAAGTTTTAGTCCAATATTCTTGAATTGGGTTGAACCGTATACGATATCAGGGAATGTTAAAAGTTTATTTTACACAGAAGTAAATTCAGGATTAAAGGTAGGAGATAGAGTTTTTATAATCAACGGAAATTACGATAGTAACGAGTTAATTAAAAAAGACAAATATAAAAAGGGTAGAGATGGTTATAAGATTCTTTATATAGATAGATGTGCAATAGTTTTAGACATTGACTACACAGGAGTTCTACCATATAATGTACATAATCAAGATGATTTTGTTAATGTTTATTACATAAGAAACAGACAAGACTTTCAACATGCTAATAGACAGATAACAACTAAGAATGGCATATTTGATTATAAATTTAATCCATATAATAATAACATTATTTATTCAGACCAAGACTATTTACCAGAAACAGGATGGGGTGAAACTCTCGGACTGACAGGAAGTCCCGGCTTTTACGTAAAGAACGGAACATATAGTTGGACTAACATCACATCTCAATTTATATCAGGTTCTTTTTCAATTGCACAATCAGCAACCTATTCAAGTAATAAATTAAAAGTACACAATTATACATTTACATACTCAATAGGCCCAGCTGTTGTTGAATTCAAGGAAGACTATGTTTACGTGTGGGATATGGCACCAGAACCAGATGCAATTGCTGGAACATATTCTACTTGGATAAATGATGCAACATACAATAAATCAATAATAACAAAAGCGAACTTTAGAGATGGTAATTTCAAAGGAACTTGGAATACTGGTTTATATGGAAGTTCAAATAAGAAAATTAATTGGGAAGGTGGAACCGCTAGATGGAATAACGGAACAATGTTAAATACAAAGTGGTTGACTGGTACAATTGATTCAAAATATACACAACCTGAAAGTTTTGTGACGGAATTTGACATATACGGTCTACCATCTCAAAAAATCACTGGACCAAACAACAATGGTAAAGGCTATAACTTTATTATATCTTCCGAGCTATTAAATTCAACAATTGTGAACGGTACTATAATTGATACAGTTATAGGCCAAACACCGACTTATTCATTGATTGAAAACTATTTAATTTCAGCTACGACTTCTTATGATAATCAAGTTCAAAATGCCAGTTTCGATGGTTGTAGATTTTTAGGCGGATTTATCAATAACGCAGAGCTAAAAAACACTAGAGCAATAAATACTTATTTTAAAAATATAAAATCTATAAATTCCAACTATAAGTTGTCAATAATAAAAGATTCAACATATCTTAGTGATAATATCATTAAGATTTTAGGATATGATGAATTTAACTATAATCAAATACCAACTATAACCGGAGCATCACACAAAATTTATAAATTTTATATAAGCCAATCTAGTTATCAAAGACTTAAAATAAGAGATAGATTTTATTTCAAAGGCATTAAATTTAATAATAACTCAAGTTATCCATTAAATTTATTTGATAAAAGATTTAGATTATCATCCTGGTCAGAATACTATGATGACTTATCACCAACTCAATCTTTTTATAAAAGAGGCGTTGAGGTTGGTGCTTTTTTATCTTCACCTGCTGATAACTCTTATCAATATAATAATTCTCTTGGAGGCGGAACTGTGATTGTAGCAACAAGCTCAAATCAAAAGTATTCAGTTGATATTGTATTTTCAACAAATGATAAATCAAACATTCCACTAAGTGGAATAGATTTCAATAGTGATTTGACATCAACTGGTACGTCATCACTAACAATGTCAAACTCACTTGGAAACATCTTAGATATAAGCAATGCTTGGATTTTAGATTCAGATTTTGAAAGTGGTTTGTTTGAAACCTCAAATTGGAATTCTGGTTATCATATGAATTACAACAACGATGTAAATATGACTACCGATTCATCAATTGGTAAATATTACAACATAATTGTTGCTACACCGAGTCAATCATTAATAGTTACAACTAAATATGACCAATTCTTTATTGAGGCTGGCGAAAACTGTCTATCACCAGGAAATATTGTTTATTTAAATGCAGTAGATTACGATACAGCTGGAAGAATTGATACATTTACCATAAGCGCAACCGGCTCTGGATATATCACATCAACAGGAGTAACTTCAAGCGGTGGCTCTGGAGCAGGATTAATAATTGATATTGATAGCTCGTTTGGTGGAATAGATGTAGCCACAATCTCTTATGGTGGTTTAGGTTATGAAGTAGGCGACACGGTTGTAATAAGTGGTGGGAATTTTGATGGAGAAATAATAGTTCTATCTACTACTGGTTCAGTAACAAGACTTCCTGACACATATAAGATTACTTCGAATATTTCAGGAGTATTGACTCTTCAAGAAATAGTTACAGGCTCATCAAGTGTAATCAGTACACTCTTATCAAATGGAATTTCTTACACAACTGATGCTTACAACAGATGGGGTTATATCTATAAATCAAAGTTTGAAAAATCAAAAATCAAAAGTGGTATTTTCAGAAGAACTTACTTATCAAACAATCTAATTGATAACGAAGATTACAATGAAACAGATAAGGATTTCAATAATTTAGAAGGCATAAGGTCACTTTTAATTACCGATTCTTTATTTTCCAATAATGGAAATATCTTATCAAAAGCAACTTATATGAATTCATCATTTGTAAATGGAAGTGATTTACAAGTTGGTGGTATTATATTTAACTCAATTTGGAACGGTCCAACATTTTCAAATGGCGTCTTTAAACAAGGAAGATGGATGAATGGTACATTTAAAAATGGTACTTTCTATAACTCCAGAAGTTTTAATAACTCAGCAACTGCATCATATCCTTATTATAATACAGAAAGAACAAAAAACTATTGGACTGAGGGCTTTACCGATACTATTATAGCAAATGATAGATATTCTTGGCAGAATGGAATTTTCCTTAATGGAGAGTTCTACAAAAGTGACTGGGAAGACGGTATATTTAAGAATGGACAATTCTATTTCTCTAAATTCTATGGTGGTACTATTTCAGGTGGAATAATAGGAGAAGACTCTATTCAATCAGCTGATACACACATTTACAACGCAACTGTGAGTTATACGACTGTTGAGAATGCAACTTTTTATGCAATTGATACAAGTTTTTATCAAACGACACAGGCAAATATAAACTGGCAAAATGGAATTTTTAATGCCGGTGTTTTTGGCTCAGATATGCTACAAACAACAGCATCTAATACAGCTATCTGGTATGACGGTGTATTTAATAACGGACAATTCATATCAAACGCTAGATGGAAGGAAGGTATATTTAATGGTGGTAAATTCATCTCTGGATATGGATGGACAATGAGTACTTCGACTACTAAAACAGACTTTACTTGGGAAGATGGTACTTTCAATGGTGGTGAATTTGGAAATGCAAATACAGCAACAAACTCAACTTGGTTTAGTGGAGATTTCAACGGTGGTGTATTTAAAGGAAGACTATGGAATGATGGTGTATTTACTGGAGGTAATTTTATCGGAAGTGGTCAGACAGCAACAGGTGGATTATCTTCTTCAAACGCTTCTAACTTTGTAGATTCTTTTGTTGGTATATTTTATGGATATTGGAGAAATGGTTTTGTAAGTGACATGAAAGATAAGTACGCAACTGAGAACAAAATGTTTTCAGAATTAATAAGCACAAAGACGTATACAGCACTCAAACCAATTCATAAAATGGAAAATATGTTATGGGAGACTGGGACATTTTCTCACCCAAGAGTTGATATGAAAAACTCAGTGTGGTTAGATGGAGCTTTTGAAAGAGGAAAAATGACAAACAGCTCATTCAACCCATATGTGAAAAGAGGCGGAAGTTCAACCCCATCTTTTAATCTAAATGATACAAGTTGTTATTGGGAAAATGGAAACTTTGACGGTGGTGATTTTTATATTTCAGAATTTCAAGATGGTAGATTTATTATAGGAACGGCTTACGGAATGATATTCAAAAAAGGTGTTTCTAATTACATGAACGCATTTAACGTTTTTTGGGAAGATGGGCTCTGGAGAAATGGTAACTGGTATGGTTCATATTTTACATATGATAATGGAGTAACAGATGACTTTACACTACAAATACTATACAGAGGAATGAGCTGGTCAAATACTCAAAATTGTCATCTTTGGAATATTTTTCAAGATACAACTGACAACGACGCAACAATACAATCTTCAACAAATTCAGTAATAAGTGGATTTATAACAGAAGAAATAGTTGACCAACCAATTAATGATATATTTTCTGATATAAGTCTTAAAGAAAATTTAGTTTTAGTAGATAAATCACCATCTGGAATTAATATTTACGAATTTAATTACATAGGACAAGAAGAAAGATATAGAGGTATCGTAGCACAGGAATTGATTGGAACTCAGTTTGAAAGTGCATTATCGAAAGATTTAGATGGTAAATACTCAGTAAACTATACTATGATTGATGTAGAATTTAAAAAAATAAATATATAAGATAATGGCTTGGTATAGTTCTGGAATAGGGATTCCATCAATTTCAACTTTTCATTGGCAAAGTGCAAATATCGCAGGTGCTACTGCACTTAGTGTGAAATCATCTTATCCAACAACTTCATTGGCTAGATTAATCTGGAAAGAACCAATACCTTCTAATCCAAGCAGTTTTTATTATAAAGACTTTTATAGTGACAAAAACTATCTATTCAAAACAAAACTTAGAAAATTTGAATATATCACACCAGGTATGTCATTTTCCATATCAACAGCTTGGAATGATGCATTTATAGTGAGGTCGTTGACTCCGATTTTACCATCAGCTACAACTTTATATCATCATTCAAGTCCAGATACTTTAGTTACATCAACTAGTTATGCAACGTATAGAGCAAATGGTCTCTTTGGAACAGCAACATCACTAACTGACACACCAGGGGTTATGAGTATTCAAATATCTGAGTTAAATTGGAAAGTAAATGGTTATATGTATTGCGACAACGATCAATTACTATCAGTAGGTAGCTCATCACACACTCTTGGTTGGAGGTATATTGACTCTACTACACAATCAGCGTATATGTGGTTTGATGACGCAAGTAGCACTTACTATCCAGTAGGTGGTATAAATGGAGCTAAAGCCCCATCAGCTTTTTTTAGATCAAATAACTTTATTTCAAAATTTGTAAATTTTCAATTTTTCAATTTTTATTTTAATTATGAAAAACTAGCCGGATTGGCAAATGAGGGTATAAAAATTTATCTTTCAGATGCAGCACCACCAGTAACTACACTAACATCATCATTTAATTTATTTACTAGCTCGACTGCAACATTAATAGCAGAAATTAATGACTTTGGACAAGTCGATGCTTCATTCTTTGGATTACAAGGTAATAAATACGTAACTATAGTAGCACCTCAAAGTGCAAGTTACTCTTTATTTTTATTAAGTAATATAAATATAGAAGGTGGGTATCATCCAGGTAATAACCAACTTTACTCAATGTCTCTACCAAACATAAACACTACTATAAATGGCGCAACGTACTCAGCATTTGTAGGAAATGGAAATACCATCAATGCGACATCATCACTTATCGTAAATAAGATATTCTCAAAAGTTGGAAACGGAAAATTCAAATCAGGAACTTGGGAAAATGGAGTCTGGAACAATGGCTGGAGAAAAGATGAAATAGTTAAAGACTTTGATAACATAGACTTATCGATAAGATCCGTATCAGATTCGAGATGGAGATGGAGAATGGTTGGACCATCAGCATCAGTTGAACAATTTAGTGTAGGTGATGTTGTTTCAATAGGAAACATCGTTGCGATAGATATAAATGAAGAAAGAAAATTACTAAAAAGTAGTTTTCAAATCATTGCGGCTTCTGCATCAGGAATTAACGATAGAATTGGATATATTACAGTAGAATCGGATACTACATTTCCATATTTAAGAATTGAAAGAGATTCACCACATCACAAAATCAAAGTTACTAAAAACATCTGGCTATCAGGTGCGTTCTTAAATGGTTATTTCACAGGTGTTTGGAATTATGGACTATTCAGAGGATACCCATTAATTACAGAGATGAATGATTCTCACTGGATAGATGGTAAATTCGAAGGAGGTCACTTTAGATCTGCAAATAGTATTTATCCTGATTTTGCTGATACTGTTTATTCATCAAACAAAGTAGGATTGACATTTTCAATATCTCATGGATTAGCAGTAGGTGATATTATAAAAATCAATAAAACAGACAAAAGTATAAATCCACAATATGATGGCGAAACTACAGTAATAGAAGTTCCAAATGATAGACTAGTAATCACTGATTTAGACTGGGGTCAAAACTCAAGCAACGAATCTGGACAAATAACGACTACTTTAGCAAGTGGAGTTGTTCAGAATATGAGCTTCAAAAGTGGTAACATATCAAAAATAACATCGAATGTATCATTAGACACAGATGCGGTATTTATTTATAATTCCTGGATGGACTTATATTATGATGAGACATCAGCATCAAATATTGGAAAACCACAAACACTTATTAATGCCATATCTAATAAATCATATTCTGAAAATAACTTATATGGCTATGTGACAAATGATGTTCTATCATCAAGCTCACTATTTAGAGACTCTTTTTCTTTAGTAAGCAGGTCCTATAAATTAGGAACAAAGTACAAAATTTTCTCAGATTACATAGGCGACTCTGGTAATTTTGAAAACTATTTTAATCCAGCAGGAACTAACTCTAACTCTCAAACATTCTTAGACCAAGGCTGGACTTATTCTTGGCTTAATACCACATCAGTTACTTTTTCTAGAACAACAGATACTGGACAACAATTAATCACAGGTAAAGAACTCAAGGTTGAGGCTATAGGTTCTGGAGGTATTTTAGACATACAAAATCCAACTATTAATGTTAATAATAGATTAAATGCTGAAATAGAAAAAAACAGATATACGGTAGTTGAATTTGATTTAGTAACTTACTCAGTAAACTCAACAGAATTTGAAAACACACAAAATCCATATACAGTTGGTAAAATTAGTGGATATAAAGGAAGTAGTATAATAGAACCAATTATACATTTCAATAATGTTAACTATGTAACAAGAGAGCTAGCGTGGCCGCTCGGTACTTACAATACACAATTTCCGGCTACTTTTTTACCAATTTATCAAAATATTAATTTCTTAGAAACACCAAATCAAAGAAAAGTTGAATACTTCTACAACAAAAGGAATTTATCAATGCATTTCAAAGGCAGTGGTCTTTATGGCGCATCTCAATCAACGTTTATAATTGATAATATGAATTTATTTGAGGTTGATATGATACCATTCTTTAAATATTTTACAATAGAAAATATTAATATTGGAGTTCAAGTACCACTTCAAGGAATCGCACCATTTATCGACTACAGCGATTCTAACTTTGTTTTCTTAGATAATATCAATATTGGATTAGATAGTTTTGATGTTACACAACAATACGATTTATATTCAGGTGTTGGAATAGGTATAGGTACATCAGTGACAGGCGTAAATGCAGCGAGTGGTCTAGAAGCAACAGGTATATTCGACTCACCACAGGAATTTACAGCGACTGGTGAAGGTGGATAGTAATCTATCAGTCAATTTTTTTTAACAGAAGATAGCCAACTATACCATCTTTTGAAAAATGACCCATGGTATCTATTTTAGTTTCTTTTCCAGTCAATTTGATACCGTTGATTTTTTGCTTACCTAATATTCTTTTTTCTCCATTACAAGTCTTACAAGGATTTATGCCTACTTTTCCTTGACCTTGACAAAAATAACAACTGTTTCCAGCATAATCTTTACCAGTACCTTCACAAAAATCACAACCATCATCGGAGTCGAATACTTTTACAACGTTTCCTTGATTGTCCTTAATTACGATTTTAGAAGAAAGATCTTTTCCAGAACCAGAGCAAGTTTTACATTTGACCCATCTTTCGTATTCTAATTTACCATCGAAATCACCATGAACTTCAATTTGTATGTTATAGACTTCATTTTTTTTAAATTGGTCTAATTTTTCTTTTTCTTCATCATATGAGAAATCTATATTAATGTCAAATAATTCAAAATACTCATTATAATTTTTACCAAATTTACTTTTGACATCATATTCTTTTCTTAAATCAGAACAAAGAACATCATATGCTTCTGTCATTTCAGAAAATTTTATTGGGTCACCGCCTTTATCAGGATGGTGCTCAAAAGATAATTTATAGTAAGCCTTTTTTATAACTTTTTCTTCAGCGTCAGAGGAAACACCAAGAGTAGAGTAATAGTTTTTATTTTTATCCATTAATCGTTTGTTCTGTATTTTTTTTGAACATACTTAGCTCTACCAATCTCACTTCTTCGTTTAACTGACTTTTTGGTGAACTCTTTTTTGTCTCTTAGAATTTTCATCGCTTTTGATTTATCCCATTTTCTTTTGAGAACTTTAAGAGCTCTTTCAATTGGTTGTTTTGCATTCACTTCTACTACTAACATGATTTAAGTTTTTTTTATTTTTATTATTTATTAAATTCCCAATTCTTTTAATTTTTGATATCGTATAATACTTTTAAGACAAATATTATCATAGATACTTAGATTGTATTTTTTTAAACAGTATTCATCTATAGCCTCATCACAATTATTGTATGAATTATAATTATCATTTGGATGCAAAGTATTAAATATTTCGACAGATAATCTTCTTTCATCATCTCTTGAGTTAGCAGCTACTTCATATTGTTGCTTATGTATAGCATTCTGTTTAATTGATCTAGCCCTTAGATACTCGATTATTAGATTATCAACTTCCATAACTTAAATTAACTCAACTTCTTCAATCGAGGTAAAAACTTCTTTATTAATTTTTAAAATTCTATCAAACATTTCTTCACTTAAAATTGCGTGATGAACTACAAAGATATTAATATTATAGTCATTAGCAAACGATTTTAACAACATTAATATAGAGTCAATACCTTCCAAGTCAATAGATGAAAAAACTTCGTCTAAGAAAAGAATATTAATGTGTTTTTTTGTTCTAATCAACTTTAAATAAGCAATTAGAATTGCAATATTAATTTTCTTTGTTTCACCAGTTGATAAAGAATCATGCTCAACTGAGGTTCCTAAACTTTTAATTTCCGCAGTAAATGTTTCATCTAATTTAACTTCAAATGGTAATAACATTTTTTTAATATTCTCAGAAATAAAATGATTTATTGGTTTAATAATTCCAGAAATAATAGCCTTCTTAACGCCATCTTCACTTAAAATTCTATTTAGCTCTTTGTAATACATTTCTTTTTCTTTACAAGTAGTAGCATTTTCTTGAGAAATTGTTTTCTTTTCTTCAAGTTCAATAATAGTATTTTGAAACTCTTGAACATTTACAGATGGTGTAGGTGTTTCAGGAACTTTTTGAGTTTCTTTTTTCTTTGACAATTTCTCAATATCAGACTTATAATTTTTAAGTAAGTAGTTTAAATCATTAAAAGATGTCGTTGTTGTATCAGATAAAGACTTAAGTTTAGTTTGTCTTTCTTTTATCTTACGAATATTATCTTCAATTTCTGTTTTAACAGATTCAAAACTTTCTTTCTTATGAACTAAAGAATCACGCAAAGTAACAAAGTGATCAGAGTCAAAATCTGTTCTACAAGTAGGGCATTTACCAGAATCATATAAGTCAATTTCGCGCTGTACATTTTTGATATCATTTTGTGTATTGATATATTGTTTTTTCTCAGAGTCCAATTCTTCAGTAAGTTCATTTTCTTTGATTTTAATTTTTTCATTTTTTTCTTTTAGAGATTTATAATCATCCTTTTTTGAGTTCATCTCTTTTGTTATTCTATCTATCTCAGACTGAATATCCTCTTTTTCTCTTTCAAGTGCTAATTCAGCCTCTATTCTTTCTCTCTCTAAAGCTTTATCAATAGAACGTTTTATTGAATTTATTGAGTCATCTAAAGTGTTAATCTCAGAGTCCAATGAAGCCAACCTCACTTTATTATTCTTATTTATATCTTTTAAAATTGAATTTAAGATATTAATTACCTCTAAGTTGAATAACTTATCAAGAAGTAATTGTTTTTCTTCATTGGTTAATGAAATAAAGTTTTTGAAGTCATTAATTGACATTGATATAAAAGACTTGAATGTCTCGATATCCATACCAATATATTTTTCGATTTTCTCATCAATGTTTGCTTTACCTGCTCTTTCATTTAGAACACCATTTTCAATTAGTTCTAAAATACCAGGTCCAATACCTCTGCGAATTTCAACTTCAGTACCAGATGATTCAAATTTAATACGATTTAATAATTCACCGTTGATTCGATTAGGCAATGTTGATAATTTATGCCACTTCTTTGTTTTACCAGATTTCACCTTACCATAAAGTGTATATTCAAAAGATTCAAGTAATGAAGATTTACCATTACCATTTTTACCAACAAGTAGTACTAATTCACCACTTTCAGTATTTAATTTTACAACTTGTTCGTTATTTCCAAAAGATTTATAGCCACGTATTCCAATTTCACTAATTAACATTAATAAGTATTATTTTATACTTATATCTTAAATTAGAAAATAAGTTTTAGTTATTATTATCAGAGCCATCATCTAAGTAAAGACCATACTCGTCCGTATTTAAATCACTTACTTGATTTATCATTTCTTCATATGGTACAACTTTATCTAAAATAGTATACATTACTTTACCATATCCATCCCAATCTTCAATCTCACAGCCTAATTTTTCTTCCAATCTTTCTTCAACAGTCAAAACTACGAATGTATCTCTGTAGTAAAATGTAGCCTCATAAAATTCTTCTTCATATCCTAAAGAAAGAAGAACAAAAATACCATCTTCGTGTTTTCCAATATAATCAAGAACGTCTACAGTCATCATGATAAAATTTTATCAATTTTTTCATCTCTTATTTCTTTAAGATAACCAGATTGATTAAGAGTATTAAAAATAGACATAGCCATAGAATTTCTACCATCAGAAAAAAAGTGCATCATATCTACGTAATATCTATGTATTTGGTCTTTTTCTTCCTTAGAAGAGAGTTTATTTACTTTTTTTAAGTCTAAATAGTAGTTATCAAATTTCATAATTATAAGATTTCATTTACAGTAAACTCAACTTTTTTGAATTTCTCATCAGTATCAAAAAATATAATTTGAACTTTATCAATATCTTTTATTTCCTGAGCTTTACCAGTCATTTCGTTAATCATAACATCTTTTTTATAAATTATGTCAATTCCTGGCTCTTCTCCTAAAAATTTACGCATATCTTCTTTGATTTTAGATAACTTCCAGTCATCATTTTTAAAATCAATATGTGAGATATAATCTCTAATTGCCATCTCTTTCATTGAACTCATAGCGAATTTTATTTTTTATTTATATATTAAATTATGTCGGTTGTTTAGAAGTCGCCTCTTTCTTGATAGTAAGAGTTGTTTTTAGATATTAATTCTAAGTTATTGTGTATTTTCTGACAATGCTCTTTGAATATTTTTATATCATTATCATCTAATTCAAACCATTCACCTGATAGTTTTTTTGATTTAAAAATTCTATGTAATTGTGATTCTATTTTAGTTCCCCATTTTGATTGAAAACTATCTACTATTTCGAATTCAGAAGCATTACCAGTTTTGAATTCTTTTACTCTAGTTTCAACTGATCTTCTAGTGTATCCTATTTTGTGAAGTTTGTGTCCATTCATTTCAGATGAAACTAGATAAATATTAAACATGAGTTATATATTCATAACTCACCGTTCTAATCAATTATAATCCAACATTACCTATATGTATAGGATTGTCCTTTTGGTGTAGAAGTTACAATAACACTAGGAACATCTATGTCAAATATTTTACCTATTTTTATTCTTCTTGTATATCTTTTAGAAAACCTTGGATAAACAATATCTATATCTTCTTCTTTGACAAAAACACCAGGACTCTTAAATATTGGTAATTCCATCCTTCTATTTCTTTTTCTTTCTTCCTAAAATTGGAGATTCTTCCTCTTCCTCTTTCTCTGATGTACCACCATAAGTATAGTCAAGATAAAATAATTGACCTCCACCAGATTTATAATCAGGATGGTCTTCTACTTTCTTTTCAGTATATTCTTTTCCTTCAATTAAAGCATCAATTTTACCATCACGATTTTTTTGTTTAATCTCGGCTTCAATTCTTTCTCTTTCTTCCTGAGACATACCACCTGGTCCAGCCATTGGTTGAACACTGACTAAATCTTGTCCAATAGTTTGAGAAGTAATTTTCATAGCCATTGGAAATAAACTTGGAAACTCTTCTGATTTAGTTTCTTCTAATATTTGATTTGATTGATTTTCGGCTAACTGGTTTAAATTATCTAATTGAGATCCAGTCATACCCATTGGTTCTAAAATAGAGGACCACTTTTTCATTATATCTTCTTTTGAAGGTTGATTCATTAAATTGGTTTTCTTTCTTATATAAGAAGGATTAATAGTTGTTTGGATCAACTCCAGGATATTCTTTGATGATTCTATCAGATAATTGTTTTCTTTGTTCTTCTGTGAGTTCTTTCTGAAATTCTTTTTCATACCAATCAATCAGTTGGTCAATTACAACTTCTTCTACTGCACCTGAACCATTACTATAATACCAATCAATAGCATCTTCATACTTATCTCCGATTTGGTCTTCATCAACCCAATTGACAATCTCATCATCAACCATGTTTTTGACATCATAATCACTATAAAAATGTTTGATTTTAGCCACTGCGAAATCTGCATCAAAATCTGTAGGTACTTTTTTACCTATAAAGCTCTCGTATGTTTTTACTATTTTCATAATTCAAAGTATTGTTTTAAATTTGCTAAAAAATCTGTGATTTGTTGCTTTATATCAGCAAGTCCCTTATCATTACTATTCAATATAATTTGAACATCTTGATTATTTTCAACATATTTATATGCTTTTAATTTATCACCATATTCGAAATCTTCAATTTTCTTTCCAATATAGTTTTCTAAGTCAGCTTGTAAGTCTTCTGAAGTATTCCATCTATCAAATGGATTGATCGCCACGTCCGTTAGTTCTTGATCTGATATATTCATATTATCAAATTCAAATCCTAAATTGACCAGCGATGACATAACATCGTCTATAATGTCAGATTTAGCTCCTCTTTCTTTCATGTAATTTTCAAAATATTCAGGTGTAATTACTTCACCATCTTTTCTTAATTGTAGAAATCTTGGATATAAATCATTAGCAATATCATCAGCTAAATCAAAATGTGACTCATTAAATCGTTTTAGATATTTCATAATTCTATTTTAATTTTAAATGGAAATAAAGCCAAAAAGACTCAGGCTTAACACTTATAAGTACTTTACTTCCCCATTTTTTTGACATCAACCAATTTGTAAAGTTTTGTTTTAAATTTTGATATTCACCCTCATCTAATTTACCATTATCCCAACGACCAATACCGTAGAAACCAAAAGTTATAACTCTATCTCTTAACATAGGTGATAGTCTTTTTTCAAAATATCCAGGTTGAAATGTCATCATATCTTTTTTAATCTGACCAAGTGTTAATAAATCTGAATAATTTAAATTAACTATTTCCTTTTTTAAAGACTGAGCTGATTTAGATTCCAAAGATAACAACCATTTTATTATAGATTGTGATAACTTAAACTGACCAATTGGAAACCTTTGTTCATATTGTATACCATATTCAAATTGACCAGAAGTATTGACACCAAAATAAAGATTTAAATTATTTTGTTGATAATCCACTAAATGTAAGTATCTAGTAAGTGATTTAAATCTTGAAAATATTTGTTTTACAACCTCAGATTCTAAATCTGGAAAGTAATAGTAAAGTAAAAAATCATCAGGACACAAATTCCAATTAGGTTGACACTCTTTTTGACCAAGCGCTGTTATAGATTTTAAAAATGATGTAAAAATGCCTTTACCAGCAACAGATATCTCAGATTGAGCTTGTACAGACTCACCTAAAAGTTCTGTAGTATCAGTAGATGGATGTATTTGTGGCTCTTTTTCCACAATCCCCATTTCTAAATACTCATCAATTTGTTGTTTTATTTCTAATTTGATTCTATCATCTAAAAGATTGACCGCATTTTCTAAATCAATATCTTGATTGATATCTTCACCACCATAAAGTTCTTGATTATCATTGATATAACGATTGATGATATTCATAACATACTCATCATCACATAAGCAAGCACCATCTTGAGTAGGTTCAGTTAAATAAAGTCCTAAATTGAATTGTTCAGATTCATTGATAAATTGTAAATATCTTTTAATCATCATAAAGTATATATTAAAAAAGGAATTTTATTTTTAGATACCATAAATATCTCTATTGGCTTCGAAGTTTTTAGAAACTTCAGAATCACTTAAAGCGGAACTATATATTCTTACTATACCAATTTTTCCATTAATCCATTGACCAAATGTTCCTCCACCATCAAAAGAACCTATAGATAATGGTCTTGTTGTATTTCTGATACTGGCATATGAATTAGGATTACTACCTCTATTCACACCATTTACATAAAGTGTTAATAAATTTGATGTATTATTAAAAACTCCAACTACTTGATACCAAGTATTTGTTGATAATGTATATGATGGAGATGTTGTTGAAGTAGAACCATTTCCAATCTCGATGAATGTTGCACCAGAAGCGCTGGTTCTAAGACCATATCCCCAATCAGCAGCATTACCACCATCTGTCTTACTAAGAATACATCTACTACTACCAGCAATCACCGAGTGATTTATCCAAACTTCAACTGTTAAATTTCCACTTCCAGGTTCTATTAATGAACTGTCTGGTGCTGATATTGTTGAGTTAGAACCGTTAAATGTAAAGTATGGATTTGTAAATGTAATATTTGATAAAGTACCATTTAATGAATTTCCAGTTAAATCAGTAACAGTTGTTCCAGAACTTGGATAACTCAAATAACTAGCTGGATTAAAATAAAGTTTTAAATTATCAACTACAAAATTTCCATTAGCATATACATGTTTTAGAGCATCATAGTTTTGTTTAATTTCAGTTTGTGTTAACTTTTTATTATACAACATCATATTCCCAACATAACCAAAAGGTTGACCAGTAAGACCTATAAGCCAATGTTTGTTTCCAGCAGCACTAAGAGAAACTGTTCCAACCTGAACATCATTTATATAAAATATGCTACTTGATGAATCACCAACCACAGAATACTGAATCCACTTTTCTTCAATTGATGTGACGTCATATCCAGAATCCACGAAGGATAATACATCATTATCCCAGAATCCTAAGTTGTCTGTATTAATATTAACTAAAAGAGGATGGTCATTCGGGCTACTTCTAAACAAAGTTCTGAATGTAGAAGAACTAGAAGAAATTCTAGACCAAGCTACATAAGTGTATCCAGATGTTGGAAGTGTAGGACCTGTACCATTAACACTAATTTGACCATTTGATAGAGCTGTTAAATCAAAAGATTTAAAACCAAAAATTGTAGATGAAGTAGCACCCGAACCTAATGTATGTGTATAATTATTACCACTTAAATCATTAACCAATCCACCCGAAAAACTCTCCGGATCATTAGCATCAATCCAAATAGACATACTACCAGTGTGTATATAACTGTTTTTGTTAGCATTATAATTATTAAGAATCTGTTGCTGAGTAAGAGCAGTATTATAAACATGAAAGTCACCAAATTTCATTTTAGCATAAGTACCATCACCTTGATTTGTCGCAGATCCAAATCCAATAGTATAAAACAATCCTAGGTTTGGAATTTGTCTACTATAAGTAGATGAACCAGCTAGAATTCCATTTACATATGCTTTGAGAGTGGAACCATCATATGTCAAACCAACATAATACCAATTATTCAAAGGTGTAATAATTGAAGATGTGATTCTTGAACTACCAACAGTATAAGGCCACACACTGAATCTAAGTGTTCCAGAAACCAATTCTATTTGTGAGTCAAACCAATTAGAGTCAGGTGTTGATGTACCTTGTTCAGATATGATAACACCATTATCCTGTATATATATCCAACAAAAAAATGAGATAATAGCCGATGTATTTGGTGGTGATAAATCAGGTAATAACGATGTATTTGTGACTAAGTAGTCATTCGAGCCATCAAAGTTTAAGTATCCATTAATTGAGAATGTCGGACCATTTACTAAATTCGCATTAGAATTACCTTGTAAGTCAATAACACTACTAGTTCCTGAATAAGAATCAGTATCTCCTATAACATATCTAAGAATTAATCCATTTAGTGTAAAACCACCAGGTATTTTAAATAATGGCGACAACGGTCCAGAAAATGATGATAGTCTACTTAACATATTAATCAAAAGTGTTTATCTGTCCTAAGACTTGAGCCCAGGAGCCACCACTTCTGATAAATGTAAATCCGACTATATCAACTTGATTTGCTGTTCCCGAAGCAGTTCCACCAGCCCATTTGATTGTTTGACTAGCACCAGCTATCTGAACAACACTTGGAATATAAGCAGTTGCTCCTTGATTTATCACAATAGTTAGAGTTGTTGCTCTATTATCCGTTGTTGGGATATTTGTGAAATTAGCAGTATAGTTTGTGGTTATTGAAGAATGATACCAATTAGAACCAGTAGAAAAATCATAGGTAACCACAGATGCCGTAGCCGCTGGTGTTGAATTTATTATTTCTGTAACTTCCTGTAAAACTGTTAATCCATTAAATGATGAGGTTCCAGTCACTGTCAATGATTCGGATAAAGATAAACTTGTCGTAGGCGTTGATGTTCCACTTGTTCCAGTAGTACCAGAGGTTCCATTATTGACCATTATAGTTGGATCCAATTCTGTTATCTCATAAGTAGCATAATTAGCATTTACACTAATTGTATTTGAGGTTGTTTGTCTTAATTCATATGTTGTATTTACCGATGGTGTTACAATGTGAGTAGCTATAACTGTTGATGATACGTTTTGACTACTTGTGGTCACTTCACCAAATCCTTCAACACCAACATATGTTGCGTTGGTAACATCATACCATCTAAAAGTACCCCACGAAGAATTTGAAGTAAATCTTCTAATGATGGCCTCCATTTTATATGTCTTACCACCTGTTAAAGTGACCTGTGTATTTGATGTTTTAGTTATAAGAGAACCATTTGATGCTCTTGTTGTTTGAAAAGATATAGCAGTTCCATTTCCAACTCCATTTTGGTCTATATTATTTGAAGCAAATAATAAAGCTGGATAAACAGTTGATACCGCAACACCAGTTGGACTTGTACCAGAAGTTCCGGAAGAACCACTTGTACCATTAACTAAAGGAGAATGACCAGATATTACTTCAATATCAAACCAAGGATAAGAACCACCAGTAATAAAATCAACACTACCACCTAATCTACTTAGGCTAGTAGCATTTGTAATTCTAAAAGAAACAACGGTTGTTTGAGTTGTTGTAATTACCGCATCTGCCGGACCACCAAAAGAACCAAAAGCCGCATTATCAGCTGGGTTGTACGCGGCTGATAAACTACCTATATAAGAAGATGATGTCTCATCATACCATCTAAAAGAAGGTCTTGAGCCAGTATTTCCCTCAAAAGTTGGCACTTGAGCCAACAATCTATATGTTCTATTTGCAGCAAGTGTGATTTGACCAGTTGACGTATTAAGTGATATATCGGAACCAGTAGAATTATCAGTTTGGTTGAAAGCGACTAAGCTACCAACAGTCAAATTAGTAGTTTGTTGAGTAGAACGAGATCCTCTCATATAACTCGCAACAACATTTTGTGACGTTCCTGATGTACCAGATGAACCAGAACCTGATCCACCACCTGAAGTAATTTCTTGAGGTGTTATATCTAAATAAGTTCCGGATGGCGTCGAACCAGTCGCTGAAATATTAGTCCATGAAGTTGTTGGATTTATCTGAACAGAATAATTAGATCTACCAGACCATTGTGCAAAATAGCCCCATACATCATAGGAAGTTGTACTAACTTGAACAACTCTTATAGTTTCCGGTGCTGTTGAAGAAGTTCCAAGAAGAGTGTTTCTAGAAGCACCGCCATTTGCATAGAAGCCAGCATTGTTTGATACACCATTTGATGTTGCTAGATAAAATTCAGTGACTTGATTTTGATTGAATCCAGCATTATAGCCACTATGAGCAGCTATTGTCATCAATAAAGTTGAACCATTCTGAGCAGTTGACCAATTACCTAATTTTATCCAAATAAATGGTGATGTATTATCTGGTAATTCATAACTCACAACACCACTTATACCAGAAGTTCCATTTGAACCAGAAGATCCAGATGAACCACTTGACCCAGATGAACCACTTGTACCATGTGTACCATCAACACCACTCAAACCAGACGAACCAGAACTTCCAGACGAACCGGATGAACCACTAGAACCCGATGTGCCGGAAGTACCATTTGCGGTGAGAATACCAACAATTACTTGTTGACTATACAAAAAGTTAGTTAAACCTAAACCAGAACCACTTTCAAAAATTACCGGAATATTCCAATAATTACTGGTATTTCCAAGTATATCAACTCCCGTATATCTAACAGGAGTACCAGTAACTCTCCATATCTGATAATTATCACTCTCATATCTATCCTGTACCAATATAGTTTGAGCAATCGATATAAGCGACAAGAAATTATCAATATCAATACTATCAATAGTAAACATATTTATGGAAATTTCTAATGAATCCACCTGTGTAGAATTATCCCATCTCATAAAACTTTGTCCTGGATTTCCAGATAAATCATTAGTATTCGCTTGATAGAAATAGAATGTAGTAGATTGTCCATTTACACCAGATGAACCAGAAGTCGCACTTGTTCCACTAGAACCAGAAGTTGCACTTGTTCCACTACTTCCACTTGTTCCGCTAGAACCTGAAGAACCGCTTGTTCCACTAGAACCCGACGTACCACTTGTTCCACTAGAACCCGATGTAGCAGGCGCCTGCCAACTAGAGTTACCACTCGCATCAGATACCAAATAGTATCCATCTTGAGCCCCTGATGTTATTTTTATACTTTGAACTTCTAAATCTTTAGCTCTTAAATCTGAGTAACCAGATATAGAAACTGTATTTTCAGTTAAAGAAGATTGCGTAGTATTTATTAAAGCGAATTGAGAAGCAGACTGGTCCCAAATAATACCTTGAGTCATTCCACTTCCCCTATTGATAATTAAACCACTATCTGAAGTCGGAACACCAACGCCACCATTTCCTAATAATAAAAGAGGATCTTCAATTAATAAATTTTCAGTATCTATAATAGAAGTAGTACCATAGACAGCCATATTACCCTGAACAACTAAATCACCACCAATAGTCAAATTATCTTGTTCTGCAGAAATCTGAAGGTCTGAATTTGTACCACCAATTAAAAGACTATTAACTACTAAACTATCACCATAAACAGATATTGTAAAACCACCGATATATATAGTGTCATTTGAAACATAAAGACTTCTCCATTGAGAACTTGCTGTACCTAAATCATAAAGAGCATCCGCACCAGGAATAAAGTGACCATCTACTACTGTTAGTTCAGAATGAATACTAAATGTAGGTGCATTAATTTCAGAAACATCACCAATTTGTTCAGTGATATAATTCTCTACTGATTTATCTATATTATAAGGAACTTTTTCAGTTAACTCATCAATTTGAGATTGAATTCTATTTAAAGCTAATTTAGCCTCATTTGCAGTTGAAAATCCAATAATTATTACTCTACCTCCCTTTATATTAACTCTCAGTATGTTATTAGATGCCATAACATTTAAGATTGAAAAAGGATTCAATGTGTATTTTACAATTCCAGTTGTATCTAGAATTTGAATATTTCTATCAGTAGAAGTTATCGGTCTTAAAAAATTCTGATAATTATAAGCCATCTTTTTATTTTTTTTTAACTTATTATGTACAAACTCATAGTTACACCTTCTAAAGTATTGTGAGCAATATCAGAGAAGTCAAAACCCAATGAATATGTTCCTATTTGATTTATTGTTTCTATCACACCAGCAGTTCCAGTAAGTATAATATTTGAAGTTTGTAACTGAAGTGAACCATCTCTATTATCATCAACGTAATCAACAAGTAAATCAATTAGGTGTTGTTTATTGAAGTAACTAAATGAACCAGAAACAGTACCCCAAGTAGATAAAGATATTGATGTTGAGAATGTAAATCCATCTGATGTGTTAAATCCACTGCTACTTGTAGCCCCATTAAATTCAATATAACTACCAGTGACACCAGCGGTACTATAGAAATAAATTGTTGGGTCTATATCATCAGATATAGGCGTTATTGCATCAATATCAACACTTGGATTTTCTAAAACATAATTTAATAACGAAAGTGCTTGATAAGCATCATATTCGGTTTTGAAACTTAAAAATATAGTACCCAAACTATTATCATCTATTGTTAAAATAGTAGATGTCTTTTCAATTGAATTAATATTAACAAGTAATAAATAAATCAAAGCACTACCAGAAGTATCAACAACTTTAATAGACTCACCGATAATATGAGATTTAATATCAGTGTATTCTAAGTTGACAAATGAAGTTGCAGATTGATTAACAGTATCATTAAAGAATGAATAATTATCATCTATAATACCAATCATTACATCTAAAATAACTTTATAGTTTTCATTTGGATTAGTAAGATACAACTGAGGGATTCTGTTTGTTCCATTACCAGTTAAAACTAACATTTGAGCAAATGCATGACTAATAGCTGGATTATCATAATAAGTATAATTTACAAAATTATTATCAGAATTTACTGATTTTTGATCATAAGTTGCTTTGATTGCTAAAAACGTGGCATTATCACCAAGTCCTAAATGGTTCAAAAGATAATTTGTTTGACCTTCTTTTAAAACAACTCTACTTTTTAAAAGTTGTTTGTAAGGTGCTCTCATATCCGAAAAGTTTAACCTATCAAATATACCTGAGCCTTCTATCGCTACAAACTCACCATTTCCAAATTTTATGTATTGATTGTTACCAGAACCAAATAAAGATGCGCCACAAACTGCCATTTGTAAATTAATATTTTAATGTATATATTAAAAATTAATTACATAATATCATCAATCTGAACTTTATATCTTTCAGATAGAACATTTGAATTTGAAACTTTAGTGATTTTAATCTTCTTACCTTTGTTCAATGAAAAATAAGGCAAATTAGATAGCAGCGTAGAAGAGGTTCCATGAATTGTAAATGTTTGAGATGATGTCAATCCAGATTGAGAAGCACCATAGGCAACAAAATCAGCGTTATTTGAAATATCTAATTTAATATAAGAACTTGTCGGACTTACTACAGTATCAACTATGTATTGACCAGAAAAATCATACACAGAAGCAGTACCTACAAAAAGATTATTTAAATAAAGAGCATCACCCGCTTTTATAGAGTTATAAATAATCTGAGTATTTCCTTCTAATGGTACTTCTAATAAATCACCAGTTAGATAAGTAATAGGCTGAGTGAAGTCAATATCAAAAGAAAAGTCTTTCCATAAATAAGCAGAATTTTGTAACTGTGTAATAGTGTTATAATATACCGGTAAATCAATATCACCAACTAAAAGAACCTGATTCAAACCACCAGATACATTACTGTTCATATAAATATCTAATCTCTTATTCTGAGAAGCAAATTCATTTGCTGTTATTAAAATCTCACAAGACTGTCTGTCATAGAGGTCCGTATCTAAAACCATAGTTAACTTTTCATTATTAGGAAGAGCTAACTCAACTTCATCATTGTTAAGTAAATTTATTAAGAAATCTTTATTCAGAGGAACAGCAACAGTATTGGGAACTACACCCTGAGCATTGTAAAATTGAGTTGATAAAAAATTATCTATTCTTCCGTATGCTCTATCAATACTTGAAATACTTATAAGAGGGGGTGTTCCAGGAATAGTGCTAACTTCAATCGTGTCTGTACCGACAACTTGGTTTGTAGCATACAACCTAAGAAGATTTTCTAAATTTTGCATTCTAGCATTTAACGTATTGATGTCAGTCTGTGTATAAAGTAAGCCAGATAAGTTATTTATTTGTTCTTTAATAATAGATTGTTCAGCAATAATGTTAAAGAAACTATCATTTGTAGATGATAATCTTGACATCGCCTCGTTAAATAAATTCATACTAAATAATGAATTTATCGCTTGTGGATTGTAAGTATCCGGTGTATTTTCATTAATAATATTAAAATTCAAATTCAAACTAAAAGCATAAGAAGTACCATCTTGATCACCATTTGAAACCAACTTTTTATAAGGTGGAAATCTTAGACCATTTTCTTGTTCCACGACATTGTTATCCGGATGATCTAAGAAGGATATACCATAAAGATTTGTTTTTTGGTTACCATTATTATCTTCTACTGTATAGTACCAAAGAATAGCATTAAACTCAAATCCAACAGGTGGTTCGTTGTTAACAGTAAGAGCATTAAATTGGTCAAAGTTTGTAACAACTCTACCAGGAATATTCATTTTTACATAGTGACTAGTATTAAAGTCAACTGAAATACCATCAATTGTACTTCCATCAACGACTGGATTATTGATGTCTCCAGAAACTCCGAAGTAATTACCACTTCTTCTTAAATCATCACCATTAGATGTAGTATATGTAAAATCAAGTGTATCAAAAAAACCTAGATAAGAACCTGGATAGTTCTGTGGTGTATTAACAATAGGCGAATTAAAAAATTCAGCACCAACAATCTCAGGTTGATATTGACTTGGAATAATCGGATACGTCATATTAGGCTTATAGTTGACATCTATCATAGTTCTAAACAATATATCAGGAGTTTGGCCAGTATGGTCAGGTATATGAGCATAAACTTCAGTGTAACTTCTGTTTGCCTCATTTACGTTTGATACACCATTTACTTCACCAATATATTGAACCAATCTATGATAAACTATTCTTGCTTGACCAGTTGTTTCTGGTGTATAACCGAGTGTCGTATCAATATCAACGATAATTTTTTGACCTTGAGTCGCACCAGCAGGTATCACTTTTAATACAGATGTATAAATACCGTCCATAGTCTGTGAACCTGAAAGACCAAACACACCACCGTAACTCATATTATAAATTGAAGAATCACTAACATTAAAAATATTGATGATATCACCTACTTTAAAGTTTGTAGTTCCAGGAAATTCAATTTCTAACTTTGGTGGAATAGTATAACCAGATTGACCAGTTTGATAAAAAGCAACCGTGTCCCAGTCAACTATTTCTCTTTCTTTCCAAAGATATTCCGGGAAATATTCATCATCATTAACACTTCTTGAAGCAAATTCAGTCAATGTTGAAAAATACTCATCTTGAGGAATAGCCGGTTCAAAATCTATCAAATTAAGTTTTTTACACCACTTCCAGAATATTTTTTCTGTTGTTGTTTCCAAAGCATTAGTATCATAATAATACTGAGTATTGTTTAATCTACTCTCTCTTAAAGAAACCTCATGATTTGCAACGTAATTTCTTAAAGACTCTACTATACCATCAGAAAAATTCGTTGTTGGATTAGCATTACTTGATCTGAAAAAAGAATTTTCGAAATCAAAATAAATAGGATTTGATTGAGTACCTGGTGTTAAATTCTGTTTAGGGAAATTTAATAATGTGTATTTAGAAAAATACATTTTATAGTTAGCATTCTGATAAGCAGCTGATATATCTTCAGCAGCGCCAGGAAAAGCATAAAAAGTTGTACCGTTTGATTTTAAGAATTTATAAAGTGGAGTAGAAGCCATTTAATAATTTAAATTTATTCTATATATAATATTTCCGTTTGCCTTATTTTAAATCACTAACAAATTCTTTGAATGCCTTTTCAGTACCTTTAATAATATATTCATAAAGACCGAAACTATTATTCTTTGACGGCATTTCATCGAAAAACTTAATATCATTTAATTTCTCATCAATATCATTTCGCCACTTTAAATAAAAATCATAAATATCAGAATCGTTTATGAAACCCTCAACTTTTACATCATCTGGATTTTTTTTAAATGACTCGACAAATGAATTAAACTCACCACCGGAATTTTCAATTGTTTTTTCTATCATGGATTTAATTTCCTCTTTTACCTCAGTAAATTTGGAACTATCTTTCTCAACAGTCTCATCTGCCTCATTAATGAATTGATAGTATTTCTTAATCATAAAGTATATATTAATTTAAAAAAACGTTTTACATCCAGACAGCATTGTTACCAAATACTCCATTATACCATATTCCACCTTCCCACAATCCAGTGTTGAATAAACCATTGGTCCATATACCTGATTTCCAATTACAATTACCAAATTTACTAACTACTCTAATACCAACATCAACAGGTGGCGTAACAGATAGATTTATATTTCTGTTTACATAAACATCAGTGCGTTTATTAAGTGTATCTTCTATGGTATATAAAACTGTATAATTTTGAGGATTAGTATTACTACCATATATTGAATAAGTATTTCCTATCTGATTATCAATAATAGTTATTTGGTCACCAATATTAAATTTAAAAATTCCATTTAATGTAAAGTAGTTTTCACTCGTTGCAACAGAACCAGTAAGTCCAATTACTTGGATATCTTCTAGTATACCACCATGCCAAGTACCTGATTTAAAATCCATGTTGTAGGCTATTCCACCATAGAAATCACCACTAAACCACTGACCAGTATACCAAATTGAATATTTATGAACATCAGAAACATCATATTGACCAGCATCGTTTAGATTAAGTCGAGAGTGAAAACTACCACTCACCCACTTACCACCGTGCCAAGTTGCGGTTCTACTATTGAAAGCATTAGTACCAAATCTTGACTCAAAATTTCTCTGTTCAAATAAACCAGAATACCACATTCCGTTTTCAAAATCACCACCATACCAATAACCATCTAACCAATATGATGGCTCGTTATCGGTATTAAATATTCCATTGTTCCAAGTACCAAGAACCCAGATACCACCATTAAATTTACCATTATTCCAAGTACCGTCATTCCAGATGCCTTTATACCACAAACCATCATTCCAAGTTCCCCCGTACCAACGACCATTTGCCCAAATACCATTGTTCCAAGTACCATCGTACCAACGACCATTGACCCAAGTTGAATAAGAAACTCCAGTAGATCTTTCATCGACTTCAACATTTATAAAGTTATCCTTTACTAGTTTAGAGTTCCAAGTACCACCATACCAATCTCCTGATTTCCAATAACCAGACTCCCAGATTCCACCAAACCATCTACCACATTCCCAATTTCCTTTGTACCATATCAACTGGTCTGTTCTTTGACCAATGACGGCTCCTGAAATTTCAGCCTCATATATCCAAGGATAATTTTTTGATAAAGTTTCAATATTTAAACCATCAACTAGTCTAAATCTATATTTACTAAAGTCAACATTAGATAAACTATAAGTAGCACCAACTTGAATTGTATTCTCAACAGTTAATTCAATCGCAATTTTACCCTTTTTATCAACACCAACATCTATTAAATCAACTGGTTGATAATTTAAGAACGGATCTTGTCTATAATATTTAAGAATTCCAACATCATTACCAACTAAAGGTGTGGCACCATAAGGAAAATTAATATAGAAATTGTACTCATTAACTTTTTTAATTGGATGATATCCAAAATATTGTTGATTCACAAAGGCAGAAGAACCAGTCGCACCTGTAAATTCCAATACAACTCCTTCTTCGTCTTTTAAACCATGTTTTTCAGAACAAGATATAAATAATTTTCCAGCAAAATTCGCAGTATTAAGAATAGGAACAGTCACTTCTTTTCCAAGTCTTGTAACATTCATAGAATACTCATTCTTGTAATCAGTATATAAAACAGCACTTATAGACTGTATAGTATCCACGTCACTTAGTAAAACTTTAGCATATGAATCAGTATTTACTCTAAAATTCATTTCTCTTTGAAATTGAGTATAATCAGTATACCAAAGATTTGCACCAGAACCACCTAAATACTCTGTTGTTTTATATGGTCTTTGTAGTAAATTTAATTGCTGTAAATCTTCACTTATTTGATGGAGCTTTCTTCTCGATATTATATCACATTTATATAAAGGGTCATTGACAGTATAGTTCAATCTCTTATGAAACTCAATAACATAGTAGTTAACCTGATTTACTTCATCAAACAAAGTATATTTTTTTGTAACTAATGCTCTTTCAGTTGTTGTCATAGAGGCAGTTGCATATAAATTAATATCCACAAATGTGTTTATAAATATACTTTGCCACTCAAGTTCTAATTCAGAACCAAATAGAATTTTATTATCTTGTCTATTTGAAACAGTAAGACCTTGAGCAGCGGTCATGCCGTTATAATCAACATATACAACACTGAAAGTAAAAGAATTAACACCCGGCATTGGTATATCTCTAAGATCAGGCATAGCATAATACTCTTTAGTTGCGTAAAATTTAGGATTTGGATCACCAATTTCATTAATTGATTCTAAATAATCAAGTAGATTATATGTTGGTGAATATCCAAATTTCATAAATCCACTTGTATAAGACATAGTGAAAGTCGAGTAGTGAGTGTTTACATTTGTCGCTAAATTATAATAAGAAGTAAAATTATTAAATTCAGGAACAATCTCAGCCACAGAACTTGTAGCATCATATGATAAACTATAAGCTTTAGATACAGGGTGTAAATTAAATCTATCCTCTAATTCAGTCGAATTGTTATACTTATTTAAGTTAGTAAGTGTTATTGAAAATGAACCCTGTAGTTGTTTTAAAATAGAGTCATTAAACTCAGTATACATATAAGCATAATTATCTCCAGATAAGTTAAGTAGTTTATTTACAACAAAGTTACCATCAACCACATTACTTTCAAATCTAATTACATCACCAACTTGAACAGGATAAGTTGTTGGTAGTTTCGCAACCATCAAATAATCATAAAAATAAAGATCATATGAATAAGTAGGAGCAGATATAGCAGTCAAGCCAATTCCATAAAATCTACTATGATGCTCATCACCAATAGTCGGTGCTAAAGATTTTATACTTGATAAATCAGGTATATACTGACCAGTTTGTACGTTATTATAACTTATAGTGAATGCCGAAAAAGTAGAAACATTAAATACAGAACTATTGTTATCATAAGAAAATGTTGTAGACATCAATACTTTTGTAGCATCGTTCATAGGATTCAAACTATAAAACTCAAAAGTCATTTGACTATCTTTCCAATAATCAATCCAACTTGTTTCTGATTGCGTCATAAAACTCGGCCCAGTAACACCATAAACCAAAGAAGTGAAATCAAAATATGTTCCCACCGAAGCAGTGAATGAAAATGTCAAGGAATTCGGTAGTCTATATTCACCAAAATCGGTAAAGAAATTCAATTTAGACCCAACGTCATAATCTAAAAATAACAATTTTGACTTTAATCTATTTTCAAAATTACTATCTAAAACATTAAAATTAAAAGGCGATGAATAAGTTGAAGATTTAAGAAGCGATTCATTTCCAGCTATTATTAAATCCTGACCAAAGTAGTCAAATATTTCATTACCATATAAATCAGATTCGTAATTTGCAGAAAATGTTGATGCAATTGTGTTAGAATAAGAATTACCAACACCTATATACTGAAAGTTTGATAAGTCAAAAGAGAATAATCCAGTATTACCAGTTGATTCTTCTATACCAGTAAAATAAAACTCATTTGTTTGAAATTTTCTTGTTATGTTTCTAACATCACCATAATTACTTGGAAAATCTAAATAAAGAAAGTCAAAATTAGTGAAACTATTTATATCATGTACTATGATTTTACTATCATCAGTGACAATAAAAAGCATAGCTTTATCCACTGGAACAGATTGAGTAGAATATGAGTAACTCAAACCCCAGGTTGTAAGAGTAGTGAAAAATAAATCATTTATGTTATCAACAAGTAGATACTCATCATCATCATCTATAAATCTTGAAATTTTTCTTTTAAAAGCCGTCCAACCATAAATATCTCTTTTGAACTCCACAAAAACTCCAACATTACCAGAGGCAAAGAACGCGGTGGGTGAATAATAAATGACCTTAGTAAAATAAAAAGCATCAAATGCTGATATCTTTAAAGGCGTCCAAGAAACACCACCATTATCAGTCACATAAACAGAATTCAAATCTCCTACTACAACTCCTTTTAATTCATCAAAAAATGAAACAGATCTTAAATTATTTGTAGTAGGTAGCGTAAGTCTCTCAATTACAAAGTCATGCTTTCTAACTTTCAATAACACACCATCATCTCCACATATAAAATAAAACTTAGAAGTTTGAGATATACTTCTTAAATTAACTTTATACTTATTATAAATTATATTTGAGACACCCTCTTGTGTATTAAGTATAATTCCAAATTCACCAATGGCAATAGTTCTCTCTGGTATACTATAAGTTATACCATCTATATAATATGATTGAGTAGGATTTTTGATAACATCATAGTAATTTATTTCAAACAAATTATTATAATCTACTCTATTTCTTAATAACCAGTTTTTACTTTCAGCAAACTGAATAGGCTCATTTAGAGATGTTGTAGGAAAATAACCATTTAACAGTCTAACTAAGTGAAATTGTTTGTCAAAATTAGTAGCACCTGCCTTTACAACTACACTATATCTACGACAATTATCATAATCATCCAAATCACTCTCTCTAACTAAGACACCATTTTGATAAAGATAAATACCATTTTCGGTACTAGCAGTTCTGTACTGAATAGTAGAACCAAAATTTTCTACAACTTGATATGGACTTAAAAAGTAATTATCCGGATCCTCTGTATTAGCAAGTGTAACAAGTGAAACTTGGTCTTTTACTAAAACTCTATGACCATTTAATAATCTTATACCATCGATAATTCTATTTTCATTACTAACTAATAAATCATTTAACTGTTCAGTTGTAGCAACATCAACTTCAACATAATTTTTGATTGAGTCGTTGATTAATCTTTCTGGTGTGAAAAGGTTTTTAAGAGTCAAACCATACTCACTAACATATTTCGTATAATACTCATAAGAAGTGGTAGCAAAGATAGGTGTAGCATACTCAGCTGGTATACCAGTATTACTATATTGAGAACCATTGGTATTAAGATACCAGTTACGAGGCTGATAATCTCCTAAAATATCGTAGATATCATCAAGTGTGTGTACCGGTAAATAAGTAGCACCACTAAGACATTTTGAATAAAATCTAACAGAGGATAACTCTTGTTTTAATAGTTCATAATCAGTAAGTGTTAACTTATCACCAGTTGATTCCCAAATTTTATAATCGTTATTGTATGTCCACATTCTTTTACTTTCTTACTTTTAGATTCCAAACAGCTGTTTTACTATCTAAGTTAATTTCACTTTTTATTATTTTCACTTTAGATTTTTTTAAAATTGATTTTATATCAGTTACAAACTCATCGTATTGATAGATATCTTCAATAAATTTTGACACGTCAATTTTAAATTCTACCTGTTCAGTGAAAATCAACTCATAAATTAAATCGTCTTTACTCTTAAGAAAATCCGTATTCACTTTAAATAATTATTTTTCATATTATATATTAAAACTTTAAAGTTCTTATAAAGATATAGGGGTAAATAGATATTACCGATATATAAATTATGAAATTAATTAACCTATTATTAGTTCCAATTGATGCTTTTTTAATATGGAAAATTAGAAGACGGTTGAATAACCGATAAAAAATATCTTTTCTATGAGTAAGTCTAAAGTAGAATTAAATCGTGAAATCCAAGATGGTGTAAACGATTGGGAGTATAAGAAAAATATCAGAAAAAAGAATTCTTTAACAAAAGAAGAATTCCAGAAAAACACTGTTAGATTATCAGATAAACAAAATGAACTTTATAAAGGCATTAGAAATAATATTCTTACAGTTGTACACGGACCAGCCGGAACTGCTAAAACTTTCGTAACTTGTTATACAGCACTAGCACTCTTAGCTGATAAGAAAATTGAAAAAATCATCATCACTAAGCCAATTCAAGAAAGTGGTGAAAACTTAGGTTTTCTACCAGGTTCAATAGAAGACAAACTTCATCCTTACAAACAATCCTACTATACTACATTTTGTAAAATTATTGGTAAAGCAAACACAGATTTTCTCTTTTCAACAGAAGAAATAATTTTTGAACCATTGGCTTATATGAGAGGTTCAACTTATGATAATTGCATTATGTTACTAGATGAGTGTCAGAATGCATCGATTAAACAACTTATGTTATGGATTACCCGATTAGGAACAGATTCAAGAGCTGTTATGATGGGTGATACCTCACAGTATGACGTAAGAAAAAAAGATTCAGGTTACAACGATTTCATTAAAATGGTTAATGGAATGAATGACCTAAATCTTTTTGAATTTACAAACGAAGATATTGTAAGGAATAAATTCCTTATTGAGATTGCGAATAGATATGATAAATATCGTTCAGAACAAAAAGATTTTTAGAATTCATCTTCATCATCATAATATTCATCTTCTGGTTCAGATTCTCGCTCGACTAGTCCACTACTTTGAACAAGTGTGTACATATAATTGAATTTTTCTGAATTAGAAAATCTACCTTTAAAAGGATCATAATATTTAAAAGTATCTAAATAAGGATAATAACTTAAATTATGATTATCTAATATGACATAAAGATGTTTTTTCTGAGGACTACCATCTATCTCAACATAAATTTCTGATTTTGCTGACTGCTCATATTTTGTCATATAACCATTTTCTTTAGCCCACTTTTTGAAAACATCAACATCATGGTCATAAACAGTATAAATACGGTCCATGAACTTATAAGTATTATCAGAATCGAATTCTTTAACATTATCCCAAAGCAAGGCTCTTGCTCTAACTTTATTATCATCCGAAAAAAGAACCAACATCTTTACATTGTTCTTTACATAAAGATTCATAAATTTATTTCTCTCTGATTGTCTCATACATGAATTCCAAAGACTACCGTGTCTATAACCATCTGGTCTGAAATAATGATCCTCTAAGTAATATTTTTTAACATCATCACCTTCTACAATTTTAAGCTTTGATGGATCATAATTGAAATATGATTTATATGAATTAACAAATCGCTCAACATCAGAATCTGATATACCAAATTCCTGAAAAGCATTTTCAGTCAAAAACTTTCTGATAAAACGACCAATTTTTATTGTTTGACGACCAACACCGTCACCAAATGGATCCTTACTTTGGTCTTCTTGTATAACAGTATATTTTTTCTTTGGAAGATAAGAAAGAGTATCAATTGTACCATCAACTCTCTTTACAAAATTACCTTCTTCTTTTATCAAACCACTCATTCCATGTATTAGGATTTGAGAAATTCTATTATTACTTCTATCTAAGAAGTTTAACATTTCATGGTCAAAAATAAGTCGATTATACATTTTAATATATAGTTTATATGCAGTTTATTGTTGAATTTAAATCGTTTTATAAAGTTGGTGATATCGTTCTTATTGAATACTGGTATAATGATATGATTACACCAGTTCAGATAGTAGAACAAACATCACCAAGAAGTTTTAAAGTTAGTCATAATACAGTAAAATCCAAAATTCAAAATGCTCCTGATGAGATAATAAAAACATCAGACATTATTGATATTGCTAGATAGTGGTTTGAGAACCATTCTCATACATTTTCTCAAGTAGATAGTCATAAAAGAACTTATCATAAGAATCTTGCATATCAAGATATTGTTCTTTGATAATTTGTAATTCCCAATACTCAAGTCCGGTATCAGTAAATTTTGACATAATCCAATCATACTTTGAATCAGAATTAATAACTTTATCAATTGAATCTCCTTTACTAACAAAATTAGAAATAGGAGTAACATCATAAAAATCATCGAATTCGATAGAATCTGACATACCAACTAATCCACTTCCACTATCATAGTATTTTTTACCACTTCTACGACTTCTTTTTCTCTTTTTCTTACCACGATTTGAAAATAAATCAGACATACTATCACCATAACCTACACTGTCATCCTCATAGTTTCCATAATCATAGAAATCATCGTGATATCCATAATCTTTACGACTATATGTAGGATATGAATAATCTTTCCACTCGTGTGTTTCGGGATTTCTTTTTGTTGGTAATTTCTCCCAATCAACTTTAATACAAGCCTCTGCTAAATTAGTTAAGTGAATAATATCTTGAGATTCATTAGTCGTGTGTTCTTTATAATAACCAACCGATACGTTTGTACATTCAGGAACTAAGTGAGTAAACTCAGCAGAGTCTGTGTAAACACCACCGGTATCTTTTTTATAAGACATTTTACGAGTTTGATTCAATTCTCTACAAAGGGCATCAGCAAAGTCATCCGAACAACAACGAGCCGAAGATTGATATGTAATAACAGAGCCAACATCACGTCTATCGAAAGAAATGATGCGGTCATAATTTCCTTTAAAGAAGCCAAATTTAGCGGCATTTCCAGAACCAATACAACCTACTTCCTCACCAATAAAGAAATAATAAAGACCAGGAACATTATTTTGAATCATCCAAAGAAGAACTGTGATACCAGCTTTATCATCAGCACCCAAAGTTGTCTTACCGTCTGTTTTAATCAAGTCACCATCAAATACGTGAGTTACTGTTACATATTCTTTTGATACTGTGTCTAAGTGAGCCGCAAAAATTGAACGACTGTCACCGACTTTATAGAAGTAGTTTCCCCACTCGTCTTTTTGCATACCTTTTGGAAACAACTCTCTCATTGATTCAACAAGAATATCTTCTGAACCATAAGGAACTGTTTTCGAGGTTAACCTTAAAAATGTTTCAAATACGAAATCTTCTACTTTTATCATCATATTATTTTATAGTACAAATATACGGACATTTTATTGAAAAATCAAATGTTTTACTATAAATATGACCCATTTAGTTTTTAATATATAAATAATGAATTATATTGTAGATAAGAGTTTAATTGGTGATGGAATATTACAATATACAACCGAATCTGGATGTAAATATTTAGCTAAAATATTTCAGACTTCTCCGGGTTCTTACCTATGGTCAATTGATTTTGCAAAAATTTCAGGAGAACCTTCAACATCAGAAGTTTTTAAAATTATGAAAACGTTGACAGACGCTTCTATGGAATATGCACTTGAAAAAAATATAAACAATGTGGTTATATTCATTGCAGGTGAAACTCAAGAATTAATAGACCAAAAAACTTTAGTATTTCAAAGATGGTTAAATCAAGATTGGGATTTTACTATAACACCAAATATGGATTTAAAAATATCTGGATTAAGAAATTCAATAATTACCGTTCCAACTAACACAATAATGATGACAAGAAAACCAAAGACGGTACAAAAACAAGTAGTCATAAATGGAAATGCAAATATTAAATTTTGCTTTAACTGTGGGACTGAGAACAAAGGCTTTCAATTTTGTCCAAATTGTGGAACAAATTTAAAACAAGCATAAAAATTTTTGATATATATTTTAGCTGTTCGCTACACTTATGTCGGGTATCATCAGGATGCCTTTGAGATTTAGAAATGAATCAAAGATATAGGATAAAATAAAAATGAATAACTATGGCAAAACAAATTGCAAGTAGCAATTCCAAGCCGAATGCTTGGATTGTATCTCCTAATGACAGAGGGAGAAAATCAATTAAGAATGGGAAAGTCTTCTTAAACAACGGAGACGAATTCGAAATCGAATTATTTAACCCACTAACCGTTTCAGTTCTCGCTGATATTAAATTAAACGGTCAATCAATCTCAAAAACAGGATTAGTAGTAAAACCAGGACAAAGGATTTATTTAGACTGCTTTATTGATGATAGAAAAAAATTCAAATTTTCAACTTACGAAATTGAAAACTCTGGAGAAGCATTAGAAGCAACTGCTAATAACGGAGTTTTAGAAGTTTTCTTTTATAAAGAAGATGTTATTAGTTTAGATAACTGGCAAAGAAGATTTGATAGAATTATTGTTGAAAAACATTATCCATATAATCCTTATCCTTGGTATAATCCATATAGAGTTTATTGTGGAACGTCTAATGGAACCGTTGGATCTATAAATACCGTACTTACTACAAACGGTAGTAATAGTATAATTGGAACAACCACAACATCAAATGGTATTTACTCAGCAAATAGTATAAATTGTAGTTATACTTCTGTTGTTGATTTACCTAATCTAAATGTTGCTGGATCTCTTTCAACAAATTCTATAGAAACTGGTAGAGTTGAAAAGGGTGAAAACTCTAAACAAAAATTCACCGAAGTTGATATGGAGTTTGAGAAACATTATATTACTTCTACTATTATTCAAATCTTACCAGAAAGTAGAAAACCAGCAGAAGTAAAAAATGTTAAGATTAACATAGAGTTACCAAATGGTGATTGGACTAAAAAACAAATAGAGGAAGCAAAAGAGGTAGTTCAAAATTTCTTATGGAAAGAAAATACCGAAGAAACACAAAAAGAAATGAATAACACAATCGAACTAATTAAAAAATTAGCCGATTTACACTCAGCTGGAATCTTAACAGATGAAGAGTTCTCTGAAAAGAAAACAGAATTACTAAGTAAAATCTAAAACAAATAAAACGAACAGCTATAAAGGAAAAGAGAGACTTAAAGTCTCTCTTTTTTTATTTTATTAATTTAATCACATCTTCTGCAATTTCCGATTTATCTCTTCTAGTTCCATCATCATTATAAACTTCAACTATATGTTTTGATATATCTTTATTCTTTTTGTCTTCTTCAAAAGTTAGTGGAAATTCTTGGTCCCAACCTTTTTCCATATCAAGACCGCCCCATCCTTCAACTTCAGGAACATTTGGTAACTCTTCTTTAGTTATCAAACCAGCTTCACCTCTTTTCATAGCCTCAATCTTTTGAATATATTCTTGTTTTTTATCTTCTGAAATACTATTGTCCCTTTGATAAGCACTTATTAAAGTATTCATAAATCCAGACCATCTCTCATAATTTCCTTTTCTTAAAAATTCTTTTGATTTCTCATCATCTAATGATGGCATTAAAAGAATAACATTAGGATAATCTTCTAAAAGTGCTTTGACTCCATCATTATAAACATGTCCTCCACCAAAATCTAATATTGAAGGAGTTTTATATTTTTCAAAATCTTCAGATAAAACAAACTTTACTAACTCGAATTCTTTTCCATCTCCATGTCCAAATTGATCCTGTAGTTCATCAAGTTTGACATACTCAATTCCTAACTTTTTTGAAATTTCTTCAGCAACAGTTGATTTACCAACGGTTGGTGGACCAATTAAAATAATTCTGTTTTTACCACTATAATTATCATCTTTTGGTATATCGAATCCTGGAAGTGTTTCACCTTCCATAAAGTCTTCGTATAGTTTTAAGTATTTCATATTATTATATATTAAAAATAATCTCTGATTTTTATATATACTCTAATGAAACATTTAAGAAAAATAAATGAGTGGAAAAACTCAGAAGATAAAAAACTTGATGCGGATAACATCAGAGAAATAGAAGATATTTTTCTTCCATTAAAAGATATGGATTGTGAAAAATTTGAAATTGAGGTTGATGGACATGTAGCTCAATCTTACAATATAAAATGGACTTTTCCAATTAGTTTGAATATAGGATCATATCCAGATAAAGTTACTTCAGAATCGATAAAATCACACAAAGATAGACTTATAAGATTTAATAAAACTCAAGAAGAAACTCATGAGATATTAGAAACATTAATAGAAGTCGGATATGAAATTGCTTATTATCGAGTTGAACAAAGTGTTGATGGTAGAGCGAATTCTATATTTAACTTCTATATTAGAATGAGTAAGATAAATTAATATGAAAAGGCTTAAGAAATATTTAGAATTTTTAAAAGAATCTGTAAAAGAAGATATAGATTCAGGTATAGTATGGGAACTAAATGAAGACCAAATTCGTGAGTATCTAATTGAAATAGATGATGCTGGATATCTAATCAGAGTAAATTTCGGCTTTGTAAAAAGATCTACAATACACTATTACAATAGACCATCAAAAGAAGTAGATTTGTATACTGAAAATATAGTTGCGGGTGAAGAAATAAGACCGGCTTACAACATAATAATAGAAAAATCAAGAGACTTAAGTAAAGAAGATGTAACAGACTCCTTAAAATTTGCTTGTTCAATTATAGAAGATGAAGGAGACTGTGATATAGAATTAATATCAGGTGATGGTGGTGTTATAGATATAGATAATGTAGTAGTTCATGGTGGATTTTTCACTGATGTTGAACCAGAAGATGAATACTCTGGAATAGAATTAGAAGGTTCACTTTCAATTTTTGCTAAACAAAAAAATACCATAAAAGTAAAGCCAGAAGATTTAGAAGAGTACTATGGATGGGAAGTAAAAGTCAAAAAAGAAGATGGTTTATGGGCTGAAATGGATTTAGAAGATTTAGCCGATTTTATAATATCATCAAGATCTTCTTATAAAGAAGCATTGGTCAAAGGTCAGGAACATATGTGGGATTATTACGATATATCAGATTATTACCCAGATATTAATTCTCTGTTTGAATACACATTAGATAAGGAGAATGTGAATCTTCTAATAAAATCAATTATAAAAGAAGCTGGTGGATTAGAAGAGATTAAAAGACATATTGGAGATGAATGTGATAATGATGTCTATGATAAAGTAAAAGAAATGTCAGAAGAAGAATTAATAGATTATCTCATAAACAAAAATAATAGGTACTTTACAGAAAGATATTATGACACAATTAAACAGTTAGTGCATAATTCAGAAATATTTCAAGAAGTAAAAGATGATGTGGCTAACTGGGAAATGTCAGCACATTGTGACGATAACTATGATGAAATAGTAAGTAGTTTTGATAGTATTGTAAGTGATGAATTAGGAAGATTTGAAAAAATAGATAAAGAGGTCACAAAATATTACACAACGAAAGACGCTGAAGGTAACCAAGTAAGAAAAGAATATAAAGATGATGTTACCTACTATCAATTTCCATATAGCAATGACTGGATTTCAGATATAGACTCTGAATACTTATTCAATAAAGATCTAGATGGATTATTTAGAGATTTTGTAAGAGAATTAAATGTTGATAGAAATTTAAATCCAAGAATTTCTGATTATGGTAGCGTTAATAAGAAAAAAATGAATGAAGGTATAAAGTCTTTTTTGACAAAATACCTATCTAAATAAGTCTTTAAATTTGATAACTTTAGACTCTTCAATATTTTTAACCTCTGAACAAATATCGATAAAATGGACATCACAAGTAATTTTACTATACGATGAAAAGTATTTTGACAGTATCAAAATCAATTAAGGAGAAAAATACTTTATAGGAGACCCAGTTTATTAATTACATACTTAAATACTCTTTCAACTTCAGCAACAAATAATCAGTAATTAAATCAGATGTATTTACAGAGTTAATATATTTCAAATCAACTTTAACTGACTTACTTTTTGCTTCTTCTTTTGAACCATCACCTTTAGCAATTACTTCGTGATAATCTCTTTCATTAATCGGAAGTATAAAAGGATAATATCTATTAGTATGACCTTTACTAATAAAAAGTGGTTTTAATTCTTCTTCAATTTGAAAGTCTTCTCTTAAAACAATACCAGCTTCTTCTTCCAATTCTCTTAAAAGTGCTTGTTGTGGTGTTTCACCGGTTTCAATTCCACC
>JACCDX010742388.1_pt1 | contig 48551 bp, 41 predicted proteins | sample 7449681 | NCBI WGS metagenome assembly JACCDX01 (sample SAMN15323450, study PRJNA562643) | freshwater metagenome | isolation source: river surface water | place: USA:Blue River Watershed | collected 2017-08-18
ATAATGAAAAAATAATTAACCAATTAAAGCGTGATTATGCCGAAAAACATATTGACCGGCGCGATTTTTTACGCAGGTCAACCCTTATGGGTTTAAGCGCAACGGCCGCATGGCAGGTGGTTTCGCAGGTTGAAAATGTTAATTTTATTTCACCGGCCAATGGCCAATCTTTATTGGAAGACAAATTATTACGCGGTGGCAAATTGCGTTTTAATATACGGATACAGGATTACCGCGTTCCCCACAGATATTCATGGTATGAATCAGAAATTGCCCGCCAAGTTTTGGAACATTTAACCCGCACCGATGAATTTGGCATTACCCACCCCTATTTATTACAAAGCTTTACCCCATCGCCTGATTTGCGTTCATGGATTTTAACAATTCGTAAAAATGTTAAATGGCATAATGGTCGCGAATTCACGGCCGATGATGTTATTTGGAATATCAAACGTATTCTTGACCCTGCTGTTGGTTCATCTACATTCAGCTTGCTGGGCGGTTATTTGTTAGACAAAGATTCAAAGCATATTTGGGATGCCAATGCCATTGAAAAAATTAATACATTTACATTGCGTTTGAATTTGCGCATTCCGGCCTTGGCCGTACCCGAACATTTATACCATTACCCATTTCATATTATGGACCCCCATGAAAATGGCGAATTTTTTGTGGGTGCAAATGGCACCGGACCATATACATTAGATTATATTAAGATTGGAGAACGCGCAATTATAAAACAAAAGGGCGAAAAATATTGGGGCAAAAAACCATATTTAAACGAAATTGAATTTGTTGATTTGGGCGAGGACAGAAAGGTGATAACGCAGGCATTGGCCGACAAAGCCATTGACGGCACATATGACGTTTTCCCAAACGAAGTTTCATTATTAAAACAAAATAAACACCTTGAAATTTACAGCATTGTCAGTGCCGCCACTGGTATTGTTTCTATGCGGGTTACCAAACCCCCATTTGACAACCCCAAGGTGCGTAAGGCGTTGAAATTATCGTTAGATAATACGAAAATTGCCGATATTGTAACTTATAAATACGGAATTCGTGCCGAAAACCACCATGTTGCACCGGTGCACCCCGAATATACCGAACTGCCATTGGTGCCCCGCAATGTTCCATTGGCCAAACAATTATTGGCCGAGGCCGGGTATAAAACCGGCCTAGACCTGACATTGGATATGAAAAGTGACCAAGAATGGGAAGTTTCGTTCGCCAATGCCATGGTTGAACAATTTGCCGAAGCCGGAATACGATTAAAATTAAATGTCATGCAACCCGAAAAATTTTGGGAAATTTGGCAAAAGAACGATTTCAGCATCCAAGGTTGGGGGCACCGCCCATTGGCCACCATGTTATTATCATTGTTATATCGCAGTAATGCCCCGTGGAACTATTCGGGTTATAGCAATGCCGAATTGGATAAATTATTATTATTGGCCGAAACCCAAACAGACCCACAAAAACGCAAATTGGTGGTGGAACGTATTGAAAAAATATTACAGGAGGATGGGCCATTTTTGCAATGTTTCTGGCGGCCGGTGCTGACATGTTTTAATAAAGCGATTGGCGGTTATAAACACCACCCCAGCAGTTATTTTTATTTTAACGAAATGGGCTTAAAGGCTTAATTGTTTAAGGCCACTTATATAACCAATGCTTCTTACATTTGAACCATTGGAAATATTACCAATAAACCTATTGTTTAACCGCATTATATATACTCAAAATACCCAATATAATTAAAATTAATACCTATTAATTTTAATTATATTGGCTGGATTTTGAGTATTCCGGGCTTTTTAATGCCGTTTTCATTTATGAAAACGGATAAAAACAAGCATGATTGCTTGTTTTTTATTAAAAAGGGCAAAGCCATGCACAAGTGGTCATGGTGAAATAGCGGTTGGGCTGTGCCCCAAATAATAAGTTGGGCGTATTTCACCCCCCTTTTATTAATTTTGGTTTGTAATGGGTTTATTTTTAAACTTATTTAGTGTTTCCAGTATAATTTAACTGAATCCTCGCGCAGGGATTTATTATGCATTATGGCATCATCAACCATTCTGTTGATGGCCTCCACCAATTTTGGCCGTTTAACCTTATAACATAATTCCAATTTACGACGGTAATTGGCTATGTCCTCATCGGTTTTGGCCACGGCAATTGCGTCCTCTAACATCCAACAACGAATATTCAATATGGTTAATTTGTCAACTATTTCGCCCAAATTATCGGTCGCCAATAATTCCACATCGGGTATTTGCCGTTCACTGCATACACGATTCACCGTATCACGAATTGCTTCATTAAATACTTCACCCAATTTATTATTTTTTTGATTTGTCATAATGCCCCCATAACCAAAATATTATCCAACATGCGGTATGAAAAACCAATTTCGTTATCATACCACGCCATTACCCGCACCATGTTTTTGTTCAAAACAAAGCTTTCCGATAAATCCACACAGGCACTTTCGCGCATTCCAATAAAATCGCTGGAAACCAATGGTTCATTGGTGGTGGTTAAAATTCCCTTTAACCCGCCATTTTGCGCATTGATAAATGCCTTATTCACTTCATCAACCGATGTATCACGCGGGGTTTTAATGGTTAAATCAACCACCGATACATTGGGGGTTGGCACACGAATCGACGAACCATCTAACTTGCCCTTAACCTCGGGTATAACCTCACCCAGCGATTTGGCCGCACCGGTGGTGGTGGGTATCATGCTCAGGGCGGCGGCGCGGGCCCGGCGCAAATCCTTGTGCGATGAATCCACTATATTTTGGTCACCGGTATAGGCATGAATGGTGGTCATAAAACCCGAATCAATGCCAAAATTATCCAATAACACCCGCACCACCGGGGCCAAACAATTGGTGGTGCACGATGCCGATGAAATAATAACATCACCCGCGGTAATTTTGCCATGGTTAACCCCATATACTATGGTTTTATCGGCATTTTTACAGGGGGCCGAAACCAAAACACGCTTTGCCCCACCCTTTATATGTTCCATGGCCTTATCGCGTTCGTTAAATTTGCCCGAACATTCCAAAACAATATCCACCCCCAATTTGTCCCAACCAATGTCGGCCGGGGTTTTAATTTGCGAATAATGTACCTTGCCAAAACCAAAATCTAACCAATTTTCGCCATATTGCACCGGGTTGGCATAACGGCCATGCACCGAATCATATTGAAATAAATGGGCCGAAGTTTGGGCATTACCCGGGCTGTTAATGGCCACCAGATTAATTTTATCGCTGTATGGGGCAAAACAGCGCATAACCAAACGGCCAATCCGGCCAAACCCATTAATTGCGATATTGATTTTTTTGCTCATATTTTTGTCCTTTCAATCTTTTCCCACCCAATATGTTATTACCTATTCAAAAAATTATCACTATAATTTATAATAAATGTCAAATAAATTTCATTGACTAGACATAAAAATTATAATATTATAGATTCAAATAAACAAAGGTTATTCAATGACAAGTTTTACATGGTTCCTAATTGGGCTTTTGACGTTTATCATAGTCCTGACCACCTATATCAAATTGGGTGATATTTACGGCAAGGAAAAATAATTCACGGCTAGCGTAGCCATATTTATATCAATTATTTTCTTAACCACTGACCTGAAGCCCAACAAAACAAACTAATAATAAACAATAATAAAACATCGTAATTATTTTTGATATCTAAATATCCGCCCAACATTGACCCAAAAGCTACTATGCTCGCACTGCCAATGTTTTCTATCATTGACGCTGTTCCATCCTTTTGATTTTTGGTGAATTTTTGAAATAACATGAATAATTTCCTTCATAATGCTATAAACCGCTTAAATAAATCCAAGCCAAATTGGTGGCTTTTTTCGGGGTGGAATTGCACCCCAAACACATTACCGGCCATAATTGCCGATGCAAATTGATACCCATAAAAGCTATAAGCCATAATATTATCGCTATTTTTTACATTGGCATGGTAACTATGCACAAAATAAAACCGCTTATCGGCATTGGTGGGGGGCAATAACGGGTTGGGGTTGGCCGGCACCACGCGGTTCCAACCCATTTGCGGTATGGGGCGCATATTATCGGCCCCAAATGCAAATTTTTGGTTAAAACCGGCAATAAAACCCAAACCCTGCTCTTGCCCCTCCTCGCTTGATTCTAATAACATTTGCATACCCACGCAAATACCCAATATTATTGCCCCGCGTTTTTGGGCGTTTATGATTGGTTCCACCAAGCCAGCCCCTTTAAATTTGCCCATACAATGGTCAAAATGCCCCACCCCGGGTAGAATAATTTTATCGGCCTTGGCAATAATATCGGGGTCATGGCTACATTCCACCTGCCCGCCCACGCGCTTTATTATATTGCGAATGGAACCGACATTCCCCGCCCCATAATCACAGATTATTATCATAAAATGGCCTTACATTTGCCCAAGAAATCCCTTATATCATTATGAATTTCATCGTCAAGCATGGCATAAATAATATTTTCTGGGTTGAAATATGGTATTTCGCTGGGTGATAATTTGCCCTGCAATTGTTTATATAAACTATTTTTACCTTCAAATAATAATTGCTTGCCATTGGCACTGCGCATAATTTCTATATTAAAATCGGTATAATTTTCATGCTCTTGCAAATCAAATCTATTCTTTTTAAAATAATTCTCAATAAAAACCGCTATGTCTTCATTTTTCAGCGTTTCTCTGGCTATACGCACCCATAGCCTATCCACCAATAAATATGATTCTATATTTCTGCGGTTTGGCCATTCATGAATTTTACTATCTTTTTTGGGTAATTTTACGCCATCATTATCCAGCAGGCAAATGGCTTTCACTTTTTTATATTGTTTTAATGCCGCAAAATGGTCTTGGCATGTTTTTACCATTATCTCCTTTGTGCCCCCACCTAAGGGGACAAACAGGGCAGAGCATATTTCGGTTAATTGTAATTTACTGGCAAATGCCTTTATTATACGAATATCGGATTCTCCCTCAACATATATAACTCCCTTGTCCATATTGATTAATTGACTTTGGCTTACCAACCGCAGGGCATTTTTTAAGACATCAGTGTTAACATTCCCACGGGTTGGTTGCCCCCCCAATAATGAAATAATGTGATTATTATTGACGGCATCAATGGCAATGGGGCTGTGGGTGGCAATAATAAATTGGGTTTGGGTTTGTGATTGACAAAATTCAATCAATTTGGCCTGTATATGGCTATGCAGGTGGTTATCGGGTTCGTCCATTAACATAATGGGCGGTTTAAAACCATAAAACACCCCCAAAATAATACAGGCCTGTATTAACCCCTGCCCAGCCGATAGTATTTCGTGTTTAAAGCCATTTTGATTGTAATAAATGTTTATATAGGTATCATTATTTTCATCAAATTGCGGTATAATCATTTCAATTCCAAACCATTCTTTGATTTTTTCTTGAAATTTTGACCAATTTCCTTTTATTTTAACTTGCCATAAAATATTGCGCAAAACAGATGCACTATTGGTTTGCATAAAGGATGAAATTGCTGGTAGTTGATATAAAATTTCGTTCGTTTGTAATAGATTGGTGCATTGAAAATATTTCATATTTTCAATTAAGGGTATATAACCGAATAAATCAGAAGTCATCTGTACATTAGGTATGAAATATGTATTAATTTCATTATCACTAACAAAACGTAATTTGGCAATTAATTTAACATGATAATTTTTAGTTGTTAAACTAATAATTATATCATTGGTAGTATCATATTGATAAAATAATTCCCTAAAATGATGAATTACCAACCTATCAAAATAATTCAAATACGTCAAACCACCCTTATTTTGCAAATGCCTTGTTAAAATCCATTGAAACACACTCAACGCCTGCAAAATGGTGGTTTTATGCGAATTATTCACCCCAACCAACACATCACATTGCGACAATCCGCATTCGGCAAATTTTATGCCCTTAAAATTTTCAATGGTTATTTTTTTTATCATATATAAATAATACCTTATAATGGTTTAATTTACAACAAACTTATATTTCTTTTTCATTGATACGCCTCCACTATTTTTTGCACCAAGTGATGGCGGGTAATATCGGCCGGGGTAAATTGGGCAAAACCAATGCCCTTTATATTTTGCAGGCGGCCCCACGCGTCATTTAACCCCGAATATTCGGGCTTGCCAATGTCATTTTGGCTGGGGTCACCGGTTATCACCATTTTGCTGCCCTCGCCCATGCGGGTTAGGAACATTTTCATTTGCATTTTGGTGGTATTTTGCGCCTCGTCCAATATTATAAAGGCATTTTTCAGGGTGCGCCCGCGCATATAGGCCAATGGGGCAATTTGCACCTGCCCCATATCCTTCATACGGGTAAATTCGGGTGCGCTGATTAATTCGTCCAAAATATCATAAATCGGGCGCAAATAGGGGCTAACCTTTTCCTGTAAATCGCCGGGCAGGAAGCCCAAATTCTCACCTGCCTCCACCGCCGGGCGCGATAATATCAGGCGTTCCACCGCACCGCTTAATAATAATGACACCCCGTAAGCCACCGCCAAAAATGTTTTGCCGGTGCCGGCCGGGCCAATGGCAAAGCTCATATCGTTTTCGTGCATGGTTTCAACAAATTTGCATTGGTTTTGCGTGCGTAAAAAAATGGTTTTTTTGCGTATTTGCAATTGGTTAAGCCGTTTTTCACCGGCAAAACGCGCCCCATTCATAATGGCATGGTCTATCACCCCCATATTAATCGGCTTACCCTGTTCGCAAACCGCAACCAATTGGTTAAAAATGGCCTGAAAGTCATAATTGGGGTTGGGGTTTTTGATGGTAATTTTATTGCCCTTATCGGCCAAATCGGCCCCGCATTTTTCGGCAATATAATGCAACCATTCGCTATGCACGCCATATATTTGTTGGGCGGTTTTGTTATTTTCTATATGGATAACCATGGCCGTCATTTGGTATATTCCATTATGGCATGGCGTATTTGGCGCATCATCACCCCATAAACCGCCAAAAATATGGCTATGGGGGCCAATAATTCCAAACGCAATAATTCGCTGCTTATTTGCAATAATTGGTTATTAATTTGCAATGATTCAACTATCACCATCATTATCATTGCCAATAATGCCCCACTGATACCACTAATTAAGGTGATAATACGGCCAAAATCGGTAAAAATTTTAATCAATTGCCCATCGGGCAGGCCCAACAGGTGAATTATAACAATGGTGGGTTCGTGCATTTTCACCAAATATTCTGATGCCATGCGCCCAACCAATACCACCGCCACCATTGCCAAACCCAGCCCCAACAGGCCGGTTATTAAAATGGCCAATTGTGCCCCATTGGTGGCATTTTCTATCGGCAGGTTATTGCGATATACCGCCCCATTATCTATTTGTTCCACAATCACCTGAAATTGCAACAGGTCGGCCGAATCCTTTAATTGCACCATTAACATGGTCGGGGTGTTTAAATCGCCCGCCCCGTCTATACCCAACCATGGGGCCATTAATTTGTTTATATCATCGGGGCTTAATAATTCCAAATCTAGTATATGTGGGTTAGTTTTTAATGCCAATAATAATTTTTGGCCTGAATCCGCCCCCGATGCCACAATAATACCGCGGTTATGCAAGGCATTCTGCCAATCAACATAATCATGTATTGATTTCAAAAAAACCGCCCCGGCCATGGTGGCAAAAAATGTCAAAACAATAACAATAGACATGGTATAATAACTAAGCTTATTTTGCCAAAAGGGTAATAAATGATGATATTTCATAACCAAACCCCTTACGATAATTCGCTTAATTGCCCGTTCAGCAAACGCCATTCGGGGTAGTTATATTTAACCAATAATTCGGTATTATGGGTGGTAAAAATAATTGCGGTGCCCTGTTTATTTAAGGTTTCCAGCAAAAACATAATGCGGTAAGCCATATCCGGTTCAACATGGCCGGTGGGTTCGTCCGCCAATATTAAACGCGGGTTGGCCACCACCGCCCGCGCTATCGCCACGCGTTGTTGTTCCCCGCCCGATAAAGTTGGGGGGGTATCAAACAACCTATCCTTTAAACCAATCCATTCAATTAATTCAATAACCATTTGTTTTATATATGATTCGTCCTTGCCCTTTAACCGCATGGGCAGGGCAACATTATCATATAAAGTTAAATGGTGGAGCAAGCGAAAATCCTGAAATACCACACCCAAATTTTGGCGGGTAATCGCCCGTTGGTCGGGGGTCATTTGTTGGGTATTATTGTCAAAAATAAATAATTCACCACCACTGGGTTGCAAAGTCAAATTCAACAAATTAATCAGCGATGACTTACCCGCCCCCGATGCCCCGGTTAAAAAACGAAAAGCACCCACCGCCAATTCAAAATTCACATCACGCAGGACTGGTTTTGAATTATTATAACGCAAGGATAAGTTTTTGGCTCTAATAACCGATGGCATAAAGAAAGCTTAGATATTTTCCAGCACATATTCGGCCGATGAAACCTTAAATTCACCAACTTCCTCAACCCATAATTTGACAATTTTGTTATTGTCTATCACCATGGCGAAACGTTGGCAACGCAGGCCCAAACCCTTGGCGGTTAGGTCAAATTCCAAACCGGTGGCGCGGGTAAAATCGGCCGAACCATCGGCCAGCATGGCAATTTTATCGCCAACATTTTGATCCTTGCCCCATGCGTGCATAACAAACACGTCATTTACCGAAACACAGGCAATTTTTTGCACGCCCTTTTTGGCCAAGGCATCGCTATGCGCCAAAAACCCGGGGACATGTTTGGCCGAACAGGTTGGGGTAAATGCCCCGGGCACGCCAAATAATACCGATTTTTTGCCACCAAAAATATCGTGGGCCATTTTGGGTTCGGGCGCATTATTGGCCCCCATGGAAACCAAATTAATATTGGGTATTGTATCACCAACTTTTATCATGATAAGCTCCTTTCAATTGAACTAACCGCATTTTACAAGAGATTCCAAACGCTTGCAAGTATTTTTACTTGTCAAGCCAAAGTTAAAAAAATACCCAGTGTTGCCACTGGGTATTGTAAATTTTGTATTTTTAGTATTGAAAACCAAATTAATTGGCCTGCCGGCGTAAAAATGCCGGTATATCCAAATTTTCATCGGTTTTTTGGCCATCAACCACCGCCAATTCGGGTTTGGGGGCCTGTTTTTGTTCTTCCTGCAATCGTTCCAGTGGTGATACCATCGGGGCCTTGTCAAAATCGCGGGCCACCGCATTGGTTGCCACCGCATTTTGCCCGGCCGGGGCGCGGTTAAAACCAAAGAAGCTACCCAAGCCATTGCGGGCAGGCCGTTTGGCACTGCCGGCATTGTCAAAGTCTGATTCGTGTAATGCCTCGTTTTGGTTGGCACCGCTTACGGGGGCACCATTCATTAAACTGGTTTGATTGGTTGAATCATTGGCCAATGGGGTTGGCACTGGCGGAATAAAGCCACTAATAACCGGTTCAACCCGCCCATTATTCACCGCAATTTCGGCTTGATGGCCCGGGGTTTGCCCCCCAATCATTTCGCTTTGCACCAAATTTGGTTGGTCAATATTTTCGGCTTGTTGGGTTGGTTGTTCGTCATGCAACGCATGTTCCATTTTGGTTTCTTCATCGGTTGATTCCGGTGCTACCGGTGCATCCGGTTGCAACATATTCCAATGGTTATTCGCCACGGCCGGTTGAACATTTGCCTGAACATTTAAATTTGCCGGTGTTTCAACCACCGGTTCAGTTTGGGCAACCATGGTATTGGTCATGGTATTTTCCACCACTTCATCAACCGGTTGTTGCACCAAATTCACCTGTGGTTTGGGCATTTCCATTTTGGCAACCGGTGCAGGTTGTGGGCGGCTTATCACCCCAAAATCGGCATTCATTGGTTTATGGGTTGGGGTTTGTGAAGCCACCATGCCCGAATCAATACCGGTGGCCACCACCGATAAACGCATTTTCCCGCTTAAATTTTTGTCAAATGCCGCCCCAAAATGAATATGGGCATCCTCTAACACTTCCTCGCGTATGCGGTTTACGGCCGCATCAATTTCAAACAGGGTTAAATCATCGCCACCGGTAATGTTAATCAATACCTGCTTAGCTCCCTTCATGGTTACATCCTCTAATAATGGGTTAGAAATCGCTTTCTCGGCCACATCTATGGCGCGGTTCGCCCCATCGGCTTCACCGGTGCCCATCATCGCCTTGCCCATTTCAGACATTACGGTGCGAATATCGGCAAAATCCAAATTGATTAAACCGGGCACCACAATCAAATCGGTAATACCACGCACGCCCGAACATAACACTTGGTCGGCCAGAGTAAATGCCTCGGCAAAGGTGGTGCGTTCATTGGCAATACGGAACAAATTTTGATTGGGAATAACAATCAAGGTGCCAACATATTCTTGCAGGGTTTTTATACCTTCTTCTGATAATTTGCGTCTCTTGGAACCTTCAAAGTCAAAAGGTTTGGTAACCACGCCCACAGTCAAAATACCCATTTCCTTGGCCACACGGGCAATAACCGGTGCGGCACCAGTGCCGGTGCCCCCGCCCATACCCGCGGTTATAAACAACATATTGCAATCGGCTAAATATTCGTGCAATTCCTTTTCTACTTCCTCGGCCGCCTGACGGCCAACCTCGGGGTCTGCGCCCGCACCCAAACCACGGGTTAAAACCGAACCTAATTGAATGCGTTTTTCGGCACGCGACAAATTTAACGATTGTGCATCTGTATTGGCAACAATAAATTCCACCCCGCCCAATCCTTGGTCTATCATGTTATTTACCGCGTTGCACCCGGCCCCGCCAACACCAATAACCACAATGCGTGGTGATAATTGATGATTTGTGGTTGATTTAATATTTAATGCCATAACAGCCTCCTTAACATTAATTGTAATTGTCCTTATACCATTGCCATAAACGGGTTGACCATTTGTCGGTTGATATTGTGGGTGTGGAATTGCGGGGCATAACATCGCGGTGTAATTGCGTGCCATACCTTAATACCCCTGCCAAACATGCAAATTTGGGGCCATTTGCCGTATCGGGCAAGTTTTTTATAGAATTATTATATCCAATACGCACCGGCCGGCCCCACAGGGCCTGTAAATAATCGCATAAACCACTGCATTCGGCACCGCCACCGGTAATAACTATATTTTGCATGGTTTGAATGGGAAAACCGGCACTGACACAGGCATTATTAACCATATCGCATATTTCATCAACGCGTGGCACCAAAATTTGGTTCAAAAAATGGCGGGTAATGCGGTGGGGCGATGTATTTCCGTCCTCGCCAATGCGCAGAACCTCCAAATCGCGTGTATCACCAAATTCGTCTAATAACGATCCAAAACGGGTTTTTAACCGCTCGGCATGGTCTAATGGTGTGCTCAGGCCCAATGCTATATCCTTGGTAATATTGGCACTGCCCAAATTGATTGTTTTATGAAAAATGGGCGTGCCATGCCGTATAACCACAATATTGGTGGTGCCACCGCCAAAATCAATCAATAACGAACCCATCTGTAATTCCTGTTCAACCATTACGCCCAAAGCGGCCGCATAGCTTGATAATACAAGGTTTTGGCAATTTAAGTGGCATTTTTTAACCAAATTGACAATATTGGTCAATGCATTATGTTTGGCATAAACCAAGGCAATTTTAATGGTTAATTTTTCGCCCACCAACCCTATCGGGTCCAATGAAGGGGGGTTTTCGTCCAATATATAATGCACCGGTATGGCGTGAATCAATGACATATCAGGGCGGGCGGTATTTTTAACCTCGTTAATTAACCTTTCAATGTCCTTTTTGTTAATAACCTTGCCGGTAACTGTTATAGATTTTTCCAAAATTTCAATTTCGGTGCCAACCGCATTCACCGCAACCGAAATATCCTGTATGGTCATATTGGCGGTTTTTTCGGCGGCACTAACCGCACTTCTTATCGCCTCCTCGGCCGAATTCATGTCTACTATCACCCCGCGGGTAATGCCCTGTGAAGCCTTTTGCGCAAAACCCAACGACCGCATACTGCCATCGTCACCTTGCACGGCAATAATACATGCAATTTTATGCGAACCAATATCCAACGAAGCCATTATTTTTTGTGCCATTATATCAATCCCTTGTTATGTTCGGTGCCATCGTCCATTTTTAAAATAATATTTTTGTCATCGCGCAAATCTATAACACTGATTTTTTTGGACAAAATATTGTCAATGCGTATTAATTTGTCTAATTTTTTAATCATTTCGGGGGTTACCTGTTCGGGTAATTGCACCTTGACCTTAAAATTTTCGTAATTAATAAACAAATCCCAACGGCGTTCGGATATATAAGCCACCGCATTAACCATTTGGGCAAATACCGGGTCAGCATCAATAACCGCATAAATGGTTTTATAATGTTTTTCGGCATTTACCCCGCGCACCACGCGCAAATTGGGGCGAAATTGGTCGTGATATTCGGGGTTAAATTGGGCCAATAATACCCCCTCCCCGTCCATTAAATATAATTTGCCGTCCTTCTCGTATAAGGCATCGGGGGTGCGTTCCTGTAATTTAACCACCAAAGTGTTGGGCAAAACCCGTTCAATCGCCACGGTTTTTACCCAACCTAATAATTCCAAACGCGCCTTTATGTCATCAATATTGATAGATAAAATAGCATCACCCGGTTGCAAATGCATGGCATTCAATAATTCGTTATTGGGTATTTGTTTATTACCAACAATTAATAATTTTTCCAAATTCATGCCCATCTTTTGGCTTATTTTGGCCCATTGCAGGTTAAATATAACAAAAACCAGCAACCCAACCACCGCCAACAGACCGGCCAAAACCATAAATATTTTTTGGTTTTTTAAATAAAAATTGCCTTGTTTTTGTTTTGCCATATTACCCCTGATGTATTAAGTTATCCTTTAATGATGCGCCAATTAAAATGGTTTCCACCAATTTGTCAAAATTCATATCCAAATATCGTGCCTGTTCGGGCACCAATGATAACGATGTCATGCCCGGTTGCGTGTTCATTTCCAACATGCATAATTTATCCTTGGCTGGGTCATACCGAAAATCAACCCGCCCCAAAGTATGCACGCCCAAGGCAAAATACGCCTTTTCGGCATAACGCAGGCATTGTTCGTATAAAATGGGTGAAATTTTGGCCGGTATAATATGTTGGGTTTTGCCATCGGTATATTTTGATTCATAATCATATTGCCCCGAAGTTGGGCGCAGTTCGGTTACCGCCAAGGCCAAACCATTCAACACCGTGACCGTTAATTCCATACCGGCTATATATTCCTCTATCAATGCCTCGCCAAATGCCCAATTGGTTAAATCGGGCATTTCCTCCTTGGAATGCACAATATACAAACCCACCGATGAACCTTCAAATACCGGTTTAATAACAAATGGGTAAGGTAATGAAACACTGAAATTGGGGGAACGAATTTCGGCCTCGGTTGCCACATAACCATTGGGCACGGGTATACCAACACCCGACAAAACCGCCAAAGTTGCCTTTTTATTCATGGCCAAGGCCGAGGCAAACCGCCCCGAATGCGTATAAGGAATGCGCAACCATTCCAATATAGATTGTATGCCCCCATCCTCGCCAAAGCGGCCATGCAGGGCATTAAAAGCCACATCAGGGGCAAAATTGGTCAATTCATTAATAAATTCGGGCAGGGATTTTACCGGGTCAAATTGCCTCACAACATGCCCCATATTAATCAGCGACTTACGGCAGGCCTCACCGCTTACCAATGAAACCTCGCGCTCTGACGATTTGCCCCCCATTAATAATGCTATTTTCATATTTTTTATTTCCTTAGTTTATAATTTATAAATTTTATGCATTAATATTCAGATTCAAGTTTTATGCCTAACCCGCCCACCAATAAAAATAAAATTGCAAGTTTGACAAATAAAACAATATAGTTTAATGCTTAATCTTTATAGTAAATAATTGGATAAATAACCGGTGAAACGCAGAGAAATGATACTGGGTGCTTTGGCGGCGGCCACCATGGCCGGGCGTGCACGCGCCCAAAGCCTAATTGACATTTTATTTGCCGTGCCGATTGGTGAGGATTACAAGCCCATACCCGTTATGCAGGGCAAGCAATTTGAAACTGGTTTAGAATTTGACTTATCGGTTGATGAATATTCCAACACAATATGGAATACACAAATTAAAATGCGTGGTTATAACCGCACGTCTTTACCGGCCCCGTTATTTGAATTGCCGGCCAAGGGGATTCACAAAGTAAATATTACCAATAATTTACAGGATAACACCACAGTGCATTGGCATGGGTTTGATATTGACCCGGCATTTGATGGCTTACCCCATTCCCCCCTATACCCATTTGATAGCATTTCGGTTCTGTTGGATATGAAATATGTTCGTCCGGGCATATATTGGTATCACCCACACCCCCATTATGACGTAGCCAAACAGGTAACCGAGGGGCTGGCCGGGGTAATTTTGGTGCGTGAATCTGAACCGATTATTCCGCCTGAAGTGGAAGAGCATGTATTAATGTTTAATGAAATACGGGTCAATTCCGAGATGGCACTTGATGGTGATATAAAATTTTTGAATGATGTTATGTTTGGGCGCGAGGGTGATTTTATATTAACCAATGGGCAATTATTCCCTATACTTAACATAAAACGTAATACCACCCACCGATTTCGCATGGTCAACAGCCTTCCTTCACGGCATTTACACCTTAATTTCAGCAATGCGCCAATAATTCTTATTGGCACTGATGGTGGGTATTTGGAACGCCCAGTTGAATTGCGCGAAATTTCATTATCGCCCGGGGAACGGGCCGATATTATTGTGCATTTTACCGGTGATGCCCACCAAGAATTTATATTAAAAACCAGCTTGGTATACCGCGCCAATATTGTGGGGTATTACCCCAAAACCATACCCAATAATTTGTTAAAGGTAATATTAAATGGCGATAAGGGTAAATTATCAAAAATTCCCAATGTGCTTTCCAAAATTGAACGTTTTGAAAAACCAACCGCATTTCACAATATTACCATGAACCAGAAGGACCTTACTATATCGGGCGAACACCATAATGAATTTGCCACTTTAATGGATAGCATGTTGCATAATTCGTTGGATAATAATAACCACAACCATGACCATGCCATGCCCGATTTTGCATTTACATTTAATAATAAATTATTTGACCCCGAACGCATAGATATTACCGCCAAACGCGGCAAGGTGGAACAATGGACGGTGGAAAACCAAACCCAAATGGACCACCCGTTTCATATTCATGGCGGGCAATTTCAAATTGTTGCACGCAAATATAAGGGAATTATCAGCAAACCCAAATATTTGGCGTTTAAGGATACAATAAATATACGCGCTGGCGAAAAAATTACCCTGCAAATGAAACAATATAATGCCGGCATTAAAATGTTTCATTGCCATTTGTTAGACCACGAAGACCATGGTATGATGGGTATGTTGCAGGTTATTTAAATATTCCCCCTATAAATTTCAAAATTATTATTTGATTCATTGCCGAATCACTCTTTAATGGGTTGGCATCAATTGGGATAATAAAATTCCCAAAATTAAGGAAAAAATGTTACGGGAATTTTTAGAATATGACTTGTGGCGCGTGATGATTGTTTTCACGCGATTGAGTGGTATTTTTCTTCAAATACCATTTTTTTCCGAACAAACATTACCCCAAAATGTCAGGTTAGCCATAGCCGTCTTTATAGCCATCAGCATAACCCCGGCGGTTACTATTGCCCTGCCGGCCAAACCGGCTTTAAACGAGGTCATGTTATTATTAATTTTAACCGAGGCCACGATTGGCGTATTTATTGGGTTATGTTTTCGGTTTGTATTTGAAATTTTACAAATTGCCGGTTATTTTATTTCCATGCAAACCGGTTTTCAAACCATACAATTTTTGGCCCCGGGTTTGGTAACACCATCGGTGCCACACTCGGCATTAATGACATTATTGGGTTTAATGTTAATATTGGTGGGCGATTTGCATTTGTTAATGATAGAAGCCATTATCAACAGCTATACATTGTTCCCCCCCAGCGGTGGCATTTTATTTGACGATTTTGCCCAAAAAATGATTGAACTGGCCAATGAATCATTTATTGCTGGTTTTCAAATTTCGGCTGTATTTTTTGTGTTGTTCATACCCATTAATTTTTATTTTGGGGTTATTGGCCGTTTAATGCCACAGGTGCAAAGCCAAATTTTATTATTACCAATACAGGTTTTGGTTGGCACCATTATTTTTGGTATTATGGCCCCCCCCATGAGCCGGGCATTTTTGATAGAATTTGACAAAATTTTTGAATTATTTGGGGTGGCGCGATGAGTGATGATAACAAGGAAAAGTCAGAGGAACCAACCGGCAAACGCCTAAGCGATGAGGCGGGCAAGGGTAATGTGCCGGTATCGCGTGAGGTTTATAGTTGCTTTGCCCTGTTGGGGTCTTTGGTGGTTATATTGTATGTTGCACCATTTTTATTGCATAATTTTATTAAAATAAACCGCACTTTTATTGAACGCGCCCACGAATTGCCGGTAGATGGCGATAAATTTGCCGATTTAATTATGGCCGTTTTAAAGGCCACCGCTTTGGCCGTGGCCCCCATTGTTATTATATTTGTATTATTAGGTTTTTTAAGTTCATATATGCAAAATGGCTTAATATGGGCACCGGCGGCATTGGGGCGCGGGGGCATTGCCAAATTGAACCCATTTACTGGGTTTCAACGTTTATTTGGCTTAACCAATTTATTAGAAATTGTTAAAGGATTATTCAAAACCAATATATTTACAGCCATATCATTATTATTAATATTACCAATGGTCAACGAAATTGAAATATACCCATTATTGCCATGGTCAACACAAATGGAACGAATGGGGGTGGTAATTTTAAAAATTATTATGGCGGCCCTGTTGGTAATGATACCCATTGCCTTGGCCGATTGGTTTTACCAAAAATGGAACCACCATCGCAATTTGCGTATGACCCGCCAAGAGGTTAAGGACGAAATTAAACAACAAGAGGGTGACCCCGATATTAAGGCCAAAATTCGTTCCATTCGTTTAAGCAAGATGCGTGGCATGATGAGTCAGGTAATGAAGGATTCAACAGTGGTTGTTACCAACCCCAACCATTATGCCGTGGCATTGGATTACAAGGAAGGTTACGGCGCGCCCATTTGCACCGCCAAGGGAGTTGACGAGGTGGCCCTGTTTATGAAAGAATTGGCCAAGCGATTTGACATACCCATATATGAAAACCCGCCATTGGCCCGCGCATTATATGCCACCATAGAGGTGGGTAAAGAAGTGCCGGTTACATATTGGGAGGCCGTGGCCGAGGTTATTAGGTTTGTTTATAAACTAAAAGGCAAAAATTAATTGAAATATAAATGATAATACTATAAAGCAAGCTAAGTATCATTAAACAAGGAGACAATAATGAATATTGGAATTATCGGTTTGGGCAATTTGGGTGAAAAATTGGCCAATAATTTAATCAAATCGCCCCATAATATTTGGGTTTTGGATTTAAACACCGAAGTAGTGCAACAATTTGTGCAACGCGGGGCCAAAACCGCCGCCAACCCCAAGGAATTGGTGAAAAATGTTGATTATTTGATAACCTGCCTGCCCAGCCCCAAGGCCACACGCAGTGTGATAGAGGGTGCGGACGGGGCCATTCACGGCATGAAGGCCGGTTTGGTTTGGGCCGAAATGTCCACCACCGGTTTTGACGAAATTACCCATTACGAAAAAACCATGAAGGCCAAGGGCGTATCGGTGATAGATTGCCCGGTAACCGGCGGGGTGCACAAGGCCGAAAGTGGTAATATTTCCATTTTGGTGGGGTGTGAACGCGCCACATTTGACAAAATTTTTCCGGTGCTTGCGATTATGGGTTGGCGTATTTTGCATACCGGCCCGGTCGGCACCGCCTCTCAATTAAAGGTGATGACCAATTATTTGGCCACCGCCAATTTAATCAGCTGTTGCGAGGCACTGGCGGTAATGAAATGTTGCGGTATTGATTTGGCCACAACCTACGAGGCGATTCGCATTTCTTCGGGCAATAGTTTTGTCCATGAAACCGAAAGCCAATTAATATTAAATGGTTCGCGTATGATTCACTTTACCCACGAATTGGTGTTAAAGGATGTCGGGTATTTTCAAGGGTTGGCCGATAAATTTGGCTTAAAAATTGATTTATCACCGGTATTATTGGATATTTTTGAGGATGCCAAAGCCCGTTATGGGGCCGATGACCAATCAGATAATGTGGTGAAACGTTTAGAGGACCAAATTCACGGCCTGCGCATTCTGGCCGAGGGCTTCCCCGATGTATTGGTGGATAATGACCCCAAACGCACCGCCATGGAAGTTGACCCCAAAGCCCCCAAACCGGTGGCATAATGGGTTTTAAACTTGCAAATTAAGGTTACCATATTGGGGTGTGGCACTTCTTCGGGCGTGCCCCGCCCCTTTGTGGGTTTTGGCCCGGGGGTTGACCCCAATGACCCCAAAAATGTGCGCCTGCGGGCATCAATATTGGTGGAGGTGGGCGATGAGGTGATTTTGATTGATACCTCGCCCGATTTGCGCGAACAGATGTTGCGTTATATCAAACGGCCAATTACCGCGGTTTTATTTACCCATACCCATGCCGACCATTGCCACGGCATAGACGAATTGCGCTGGGTTTGTAATTATGTAAAAAAGGAAATACCGGTGTATGCCAATGCCGAATCCTTGGAAATGCTACAAACCCGCTTTGCCTATTGTTTTAGCCCGTTCAAGGGCGATGTTTATTACAAACCGGTATTGCACGCCCACGAAATTAACGGCCCGTTTATGGTGGGCAATATCGCCATTACCCCAATTATTCAAGACCATGGATTTTCCACCACCTTGGGCTTTCGCATTGGCAATTTTGCCTATTCCACCGATGTGGTCAGGTTAGATTCCACCGCCATGCACCAATTACAGGGGTTGGATTGTTGGGTGGTTGATGCATTGCAATTTGACCCCCACCCCACCCATGCCCATTTTGAACAAACCATTGCCTGGATAAACCAATTGCAACCCAAACGGGCATATTTAACCCATTTGAATTTTAATACTGATTATCAAGAATATATGACCCGTTGCCCCCCAAACACCCAACCCGCCATTGATGGGTTGGTTATTCATACCCAATAAATCATGGCCTATACATTAATACCCGAACAACGCACCGCCATACAACCCCATAAAAATATTTGGTTTGCGGCATCGGCCGGCAGTGGCAAAACATTTGTGTTAACCAGCCGTTATATTGCCCTGTTGTTAAATGGGGCGCGGGCCGAACGCATATTGGCCATTACCTTTACCAAAAATGCCGCCAGCGAAATGATAGAACGCATTTCGCAAAAATTGGCCGGCTTTACCGCCATGGACGATACCAATTTATGGGGTGAAATTCACGAATTATTGGCCATACCCCCAAAAAACGATGAAGAAAAACACAAAATATTGCGCCGGGCCCGTTCATTATTTGCCGAGGTGCATGATGCGATTGGCGGGTTGAAAATTATGACTATCCATGCGTTTTGCCAAAATTTGTTACAAAAATTCCCCATTGAAACCCAAATGCCCCTGAATTGGGCGATTGCCGATGACGAAATATTGGCCGATATTTGGCAAACCACCTTGGCAACCGCCTATCAAATGCCCAAATTTATGGAATGTTTAAATAATTTGCGCCACCGCATAACCGATGAACCCGATTTATTATCGCACCTGCGCCAAGTTTTAACCGAACGCAACAGCATTAACCGCTTTGAACCGGTAAAACACTGGGGCCAATTATGCAAAATTTTTGGCATTGACCCCAACCTCAATGCCGGTGATTACGATAGCGCAATCATGCAAAATAACCAAACCAACGAACCATTTGACAAATATATAGACATATATTTAACCAAAAAAATGGAAATTCGCAAAAAAAACCCCAATATGGCCGAAGCCGAACGCATATACCAATTAATAACCCAAAAACGGCTCCACGAATTATGCCATGATTCGCACCAATTAAACACCATGGCCTTTATTATTCATGATATATTTAACGAACAAAAATTATTGCATAATGCCTGTGATTATGACGATTTAATATTAAAAACGGCCGATATTTTGGAATCGCCCCTAATGCCATGGGTGCGGTTTAAAACCGATGGGGGTATTGACCATATATTGCTTGACGAGGCCCAAGATACCAACCCCGACCAATGGCGCATTATTCAGGCCCTGTTTGCCAATTTTTATGACAATGAAACGCGCGAAAAAACCATATTTGTGGTGGGCGATATTAAACAATCCATTTACAGCTTTCAACGGGCCAGTGCCGAAATTTTTGCGCAAAACCGCCAAAAATTAATGGCATTTTCACAAAATTTTAACCCGTTTACCGCGGTTTCATTTAATCAATCCTTTCGTTCGGCCCAAACTATTCTTGACTTTGTTGATGCCATATTTGCCGGGCCCGAACAATATAGGGCATTGGGGGTGGACGAACCCACCCGCCATATCGCCAGCCAAAAAACCCATAATTACCATGGGCAGGTGCATTTATACCCGTTACGCCAATATGAAACCGCGACAAAATACAATCAATTTACCTTATTTATTAATGATATAATTGATATTATTAATAATTTGGTTAATAAATTATATTTGCCTCACCTTGGCCGTTATTGCCAATATGGCGATATTATGATTTTATTGCAAAAACGCCCGGCCCTGCAAAAATTTGTAACCAAAAAATTAAAAAACGCCCATATACCGGTTACCGGTGCCGACCGCTTTTCATTAATTACCGATTTGGTGGCCATGGATGTGATTTGCCTTTTGCAATTTTGCCTGCTGACCACCGATGATTACGCCCTTGCCAACCTGTTAAAAAGCCCCTTTATTGGCTTAACCGATGCCGATTTAACCGCCATTGCCCCGGGCCGTTCGGGTTCGTTATGGGGGGCATTACAGGCCCTGCCCCAATATCAAACACAAACCGAACAATTGCAATTTTACATTACCATGGCCGGGCAACAACCGGTATATGAATTTTTGCAATCAGCCCTTAACCACCAACCGGTGGGGGCCGGCCAACCCACCCCACGGCAGGCCTTTGCCCAAAGGTTAGGTTTGGAATCGTTGGAAACATTAGACTTTTTATTGTCTAAAATTTTGCAATATGAAATGGACGACCATTATTCATTAACCGAAATTGCCCATTATTTGGCGCAAAACCAGGCCGAAATTAAACGGCAGATGGCCATGCAAAATAATAACGAGGTCAAATTGCTGACCACACACGGGGCCAAGGGCATGGAATCGCCGGTGGTTATTTTGGCCGAAACCATCAGTAATGAACGCCATAGCCAAATTTTATGGTTGCAAAATAATACGACAGCAGGGGGCGATATGGGGGCCATTTACAACCCATACAGCTTGGAATTACCGCCAACCCCGCAAAATATCATTGAAAAATACAAAATAAACCAAGCCAATGAAAAATTGCGCCTGTTATATGTGGCCGCCACCCGTGCCCAAACCCATTTGTATATTTTGGGGTTGGGCAAGGTGCAAAAAAACCCTAATTTGGCCAATTGGTATTATTTATGCGCCAATGCCGCCAAAAATATGTTGGGCGGGCAATATAATGACCAAGAGATAAATATTATCAGCGATGATAAACAGGCCGAACCCCTAACAACCACCCCGGCCAAAACCGATATTACCCCCGATTATACCGATATTTTGCAACAAAATAACGGGCCGGCCGTGCGCCAATATATTAACCATGCCCCGCGCCAATGGGCCAGTCTGCGCCATCAATTATCGGCCGATGAACGCACCCGCCAACGCGGGCGGGTTATCCATTTTTTGTGCGAATCCCTGCCCCAATTTTCCCCCAACGATTATGCTGAAATTGGCCAAAAAATATGCGACCGCCACCATTGGGACGATTATTCGGTGGTGGATATTGTGGTGAATATGATTACCAAACCCGAATATGCCGGCTTTTTTGCGCAAAATTCGCAAAGCGAGGTGGCAATACAGGGAAAAATAAACAATATTCACCATAGCGGGGTGATTGATAGGTTGATTATAACCAAAGATTATGCCATGATATTGGAATATAAATCCATGCCCCACCCACCCCAAAATATTCAGGCCATACCACCCGAAATGATTAACCAATTGCGCATTTATGGGCAATTATTGCAACAAATAACCCCGCAATTGCCCATTCGTTATGGGTTATTATTCACCCAAACCCCCATTTTATACGAAATATTTTTATGAGCGTCTATATCATTGCCCCCTACTACCAAGCCTTTGAGGATAGCATATCACCCGAGGATAGGTTTCACGAAATTCACGAATTGGTGCGGGTGCTGGATAATAATATTATTGGGGCACGGCAAATTTTGTTAAAAAATATATCGGCCCATTCCTATATTTCGCGTGATATTTTATTGGGTATAGCCGAGGAATTTGACGAAGAATCGGGTGGCATAAAGCCCGATTTTGTGGTGGTGGATGCCAGTATTTCGGCATCGCAACAACGCAATATAGAACGGATTTTGCGGGTGTTTGTTGATGACAGAACATCGCTGATTTTAAATATTTTTGCGCACCGCGCCCGTTCCGAGGAGGGCAAATTACAGGTTGCCTTGGCCCGCCTGCAATATGATGCCAGCCGGTTGGTTAGGTCTTGGACGCACCTTGAACGGCAACGCGGGGGTTTGGGCAAAACCGGTGGCCCGGGCGAACGGCAAATTGAACTTGACCGCCGGCAAATACGCACCGATATTGAAAAATTGCAGGATAAATTATTGCGCATTCGGCAAAAACGCGCCCTGCACCGGCAGGCACGGGGCAAAATACCCATACCGGTGGTGGCATTGGTGGGTTATACCAATGCTGGCAAGACCAGCCTGTTTAATACCCTGACCCGCGCGGTGGATTATGCCGACAACCAAGTTTTTGCGACATTGGACACCCACCACCGCCAAGTCAAATTACCATCGGGGCGGGTGGTAATTTTAACCGATACCGTGGGTTTTATTCATAATTTGCCCCATCACTTGGTGGCGGCCTTTCGCGCCACGTTAGAGGAACTGGCCAGCGCATCATTAATATTACATATTGGCGATTTGGGTAACCCCAACTGCATTACCCATTTTCAAGACGGGCGCGAAATAATGGGCGAATTTTGCGATGACCAAACCACCATTTACCGCATTGGCAATAAAAGCGATTTATTAGACGACACGGCCGATTGCACCATTTTAAACCAACAATTTCATTGTTTAATTTCGGTGCATAATGGCCATAATTTAAACCAATTATTGCAATTGATTGACAATTTTTTTGACCAACAACAGGGTTTCAACCAATATGATTTACAGGTTAAAATGACCGACACCACCCGCATGAATTATATTTACAAATATGGCCGCAACACCACCATAACCCAGAATGATGACAATTTTTATAAAATATCCACCCATTTCACCCAAATTGAATATGATAGGTTTTGTGTTTTGCAAGGGGAATGATATTTGGGTTTAAAATATAAATTCTTATTATTATACTAGAAACACTAAATAAGATTAAAATTAATACCATTACAAACTTATTTTGGGAAAAGAGGAGTGAAAATTTGCTCTGTGCCCCTCATTTATTCTTGGCCAACTGCATTTTCATATATGACCACTTGTGCATGGCTTCGCCCCAAAAAATTGGAAGTGTAATGAAAAACAAGCAGAAAAATTATTCATTGATTTGCCCCAATAAAATATTACGCAAATCGGGGCTTGTTTTTATCCATTTTCATAAGTGCACAGATAAAATTCAAACCCATTAATAAATGAGGGGGTTGAATTATTTTTTAACCAAACCATTCCAATTGGCTTCTATCTTGGCGCGTTCGGGGAATTTGGGGTATTCCAATGGGGTTAATTTGCCCTTTTGCAGAAGGGTTATTAACCCCTCCTGCATGGCGTTTTCGGCCATACCACGCCATAAAATTATATCCTGTCCGGTTTCGTTTAATTTGTTCCAAAAAACGGGGTTTACCGGGTTATATTCAAAATCCAAATCCTGAAACATTAATGCCTGCATACGGGCCGAAACCAGCGCATTAATAAATACCATACAAAAATCCTCTTGACGCGAATATTTTGAAATACCAACGCTGATACCGCGCAACATACCACCGGTGGGTGGTATAAAATTAAAAACCTTGCGCCGGCGTTTAATTAAACTGGCAACATGGGTTTGGCCCAAACCCATTATTAATTTTACTTTACCGGCAAATAAAAATTCTTCGGCCTCGGCAGGTTTTAAATTCCTAAATTCGGTGAAACCAGTCAATTTTTTCAATTGGGCCTGCACCTTACCCCATTTATCCTCGTCCCAATCAAAATTGCCACGAATACCAATACCCTGCGCCATCAAACCCGTCATTACCAATGGGTCATTAACAATACCAAAACCATTTTGCCAATTATCGTCTAAAATTTCGTTGATACTGGTTTTTTTTGAAATGGGGAACTGGGTAATATCAAATGCCATGCCGTAGGCTTCAAACCCAAAATTAACCCCCATTCGGGCGCGCCGATAATGCAGGCCCTCCCAATTATTCAATTCGGGATAGCTGTTTTTTTCAAGTAATATTTCGGACGGTAATGGTTTAATAAAACCCAAATCAGACAAGGCATATATATATTCACTGGGGGTGATAATCAAATCCAAATCGCCCTCTAAAAAATTGAATGCGCGTTCCTGTAATTGTTTGAAATTAAGATATTCCATAATTTCAATTTTAATTTTGGTGGTTGCGCTAAATTTTTTGTAAAATTCGTCGCTGAATAATTTGGCCGGCACAAATAATTTAATTTTGGCAATATACTCATCGGCCGCAAAAACCGCCGGGGCCGACAGGCACGCCGCCCCCGCAATGCCGGTTTTAACCATGTTATTCATAAATTTTCTGCGTTGCAACTCAATATCCTCTTGAAACTATATACAAATCATTATATAATGAATAGTGGGGAATGTAAAGGAAAATTTATGATAGGCCGTTTAAACCATATTGCCATTGCCGTGCCCGACTTACAGGCTTCGGCCAAACAATACCGCGAAACCATGGGTGCCAATGTATCCGAACCATTGGACCAACCCGACCATGGGGTTACGGTGATTTTTATCACCCTGCCTAATGCCAAGGTTGAATTATTGCACCCATTGGGCGACAATTCGCCCATTGCCAATTTTTTACGCAATAACCCCAACGGGGGCATACACCATATATGTTACGAGGTTGCCAATATAAACACCGCCGCCCAACAAATAAGTCAAATGGGTTACCGCATTTTAGGCGAACCAAAAATTGGGGCGCATGGCAACCCGGTTATATTTTTACACCCCAAGGATTTTAACGGCACCCTGATTGAATTGGAACAGGTGGAAGGGTAACACGCTTATTTTTTGCAAAATAAGCGATATAGTAAAAATACCAAATAGGTTTGTAATGGTATTATTTTTAAACGAATTTGGTGATACCAATATAGTAAAAATTATAATAGGTTAAGTCTTGTCATCATTTGTGGCACATCCTTGTCACCACGGCCACATAAATTCATTATAATAATCTTGTTTTTTTCCATGGTTGGGGCCAATTTTTGCACAAAGGCCAAGGCATGTGCCGGCTCCAATGCCGGTATTATGCCCTCTAATTTGGAACATAATTGAAATGCCTCCACGGCCTCGGCATCGGTGGCGTAGACATATTTTACCCGCCCCACCGAATGCAACCACGCATGTTCGGGGCCAATACCCGGGTAATCCAAACCGGCCGAAATGGAATGGCCTTCGTCAATTTGCCCGTCATCGTCCATTAATAAATAGGTGCGGTTGCCATGCAACACACCGGGCCGGCCACCGGAAATGGATGCGGCATTTTGCCCCTTTTCCATACCCAAACCACCGGCTTCCACCCCATAAATGGCCACATCGGCATCGTTTAAAAATTCGTAAAACAGGCCCATGGCGTTGGAACCACCGCCAATACACGCCACCAAGGCATCGGGCAGTCGCCCCTCGGCCTCAATAATTTGTTGTTTGGCTTCCTCGCCAATTATTTTTTGAAAATCGCGCACCATGGTTGGGTATGGGTGCATACCTGCCACTGTGCCTATAATATAATATGTATTTTCAACATGTTCCACCCAATAACGCATGGCTTCGTTCATCGCATCCTTTAATGTTTGCGAACCCAAAGCCACGGCCACAACCTTGGCCCCCAATAATTTCATACGGAAAACATTGGGTTGTTGGCGGGCCACATCCTTGGCCCCCATAAAAATGGTGCATTCCATGTTAAATAATGCGCACACCGTGGCCACCGCCACCCCATGTTGCCCGGCACCGGTTTCGGCAATAATTTTGGTTTTGCCCATGCGCCTGGCCAATAAAATTTGACCCAGCACATTGTTAATTTTATGGCTTCCGGTATGGTTTAATTCATCGCGTTTGAAATAAATTTTGGCCCCACCCAAATGGCTGGTTAAACGCGGTGCAAAATAAAGCGGGGACGGCCGGCCCGAATAATTTTTATGGTAATATTGCAATTCCTTGTGAAATTCGGGGTCGTTCTTGGCCTGATTATAGGCTTTTTCAACCTCTAACACCACCGGCATTAAAGTTTCCGCGACAAAACGCCCACCAAAAATGCCAAAATGCCCATTTTCGTCAACCGAAGTTTTATAATTATTGTATTTTGTCAAAATATCCTCTTATTGATTTGAATTTTGTTCTTTTTGCCGGCGCAATATTTCATGGTAAGCAATTTTAACCTTTTCAAAATATTCCTGCCCCTTGGTATTTATGTTATGTTCCCTAACCCCGGCATTATATGCATTGATGGTTTTACCGGTCAGGCCGGTGCCAGCCCAATCGCCCATTCTGCGCAATAAATAAGTGCCCATTTTTATACATATGCAGGCATTATTGCGCAAATCGCGTTCGGTTACCCCAAATTTTTCACGCAAATGGGCAAAATTCTTAGAATTAATTTGCATCATACATACATCGCGCGAACCATCGGTATTAATATTGATTGCATCATTTTTATAACGGCTTTCAACAAATGCTATTGCCTGAATAACTTGGCGTTTTATACCATATTCTGCCGCCGCTTGGTCTATACAAGCACGGGTATCAGCCATAACAAAATTGGACGAAAGGGCAATATATATCCCCCCCAAAATGACCAGTTTTTTCATTTCCCCAACCTATAAGGTAGTTCTAGTTGATGTTTATTCCTTGACGGAATTTTTTATTTAATTATCCAACCTTATACACGACTATTCAATCAATTGCAATAACTAAATAATATACTCAAAATACCCAATATATTTAAAATTAATACCTATAAATTTTAAATATATTGGCTGGATTTTGAGTATGAAGGGGGGTTTACAAGGGGGGTGAAATAGCGGTTGGGCCTTGCACAGAGCGTATTTCACCCCCCTTTTCCTTAAATTGGTTTTTAATGGTAGCATTTTTAAATCCTATCGGTAATACCAGTATAAGTAAAATGATTCAAACTTTTAATCGTTCGCCCTTTGGGTCATATAAAGCTTCACAATGAATAACACAGGGCACTTCGTCATTGGCCACCACCAATTTATATTCGCCATTGGCAATATATTCATCATCTATGCCGGCCTGGTTAACCAAATAACCCATGCCAATTGATTTTTGCAATGTATAACCATAACCGGCCGACCGCAAATAACCCACAATTTGCCCATTGCGCAAAATAGTTTCACGGCCATTTAATACCACATTGCCATCGCACGAAACGCTAACCAGCTTGCGGGTTAATGGCTTATTGTGCAGGGCCATTATCGCTTCCTTGCCAATATAATCATGGTCAAACCCCACCGGCATACCGGCCGAAAATGGGTTGTCGGTGCCCGAAATATCGGCCCCCCATGCGCGGTATGCCTTTTCCAAACGGGTGGATTCGATGGCGCGGTAACCGCAAATGGGCAATTGATGTAATTGATTATATAATAATGATAAATCATTGATATTGCAATGCAATTCATAACCCAATTCACCAATATATGATATACGCATGGCCAAAATGGGGCCCGAATTTTTGATATGTATATATTGGGCCTGCCCATATTTTTGTTGTAATGGGGCAGTGGCAATGCGGTTTAAAATATCGCGTGAATGGGGGCCCATGACCGATAAAACCCCCATTTCCTCGGTTATATCGCTTAATTGGCAATCAAATTGGTTTGTATTTTTATGTATCCAATCAAAATCATGCATGCGAAAACCGGTGCCGGTTACAATATAAAATTCGTTTTCATTCAATTTGGTAATCGCCAAATCGCATTCTATACCGCCCTTGTGGTTTAACATTTGCCGGTAATTGACCCGCATAATATTTTTATTAATGGGCATGGAACATAAATAATTCAGGGCCAATTCAGCCCCCGCCCCCACCAATTTGTATTTGGCAAAACTGGTTTGGTCAATTAAGCCACAGGATTCACGCAAAATTTTATGTTCGTTGCCAACCAATTGAAACCAATCGCCACGCCCCATGCTGGGTTTTTCTAATGATTCTATGGTTTTATGGCTGGTATTGACATAATTAACCCGTTCCCACCCCAATTTAGACCCCATTACCGCCCCGCGTTCGGTTAATTGGTCATAAATGGGCGATTTTTTTACCCCACGCGCGGAATCATATTCCCAATTGGGGTAAGCCGGGGCATAATGTTTGGCGTAAGCCTCCAACGTGCGGGGCACCAAATAATTTTGCTTATTTTGCACCGCATGAAACCTTTGCAAATCAACCGACCATAAATCGCTGGGGCTTTCGCCATTGGCCACCCAATAGGCCAATGCCTTGCCTGCGCCCCCGCCCGAAGCAATACCAAAGGCATTAAAACCGGTGCCAACAAAAACATTATTCCATAATGGGGCCTTGCCCAAAATAAAATTGCCATCGGGGGTGAATGATTCAGCCCCATGCATCATTTTTTTAATGCCGGTATTGGCCAATTGAGGTATGCGGGCCATGGCATTTTCCATCATCGGTTCAAAATGGTCAAAATCGTCATCGCATAAATGAAACGATAATTTGGGTATATTATCGCCATATATATCAAATGGCTGGGGGTTGGGTTCATAACCACCAAAAACCAAACCGCCCACCTCTTCCTTGAAATATGTTAAATTATCGGGGTCGCGTATGGTGGGTAATTGGTTGGTAATGCCGGCCATTTTTTCGGTGATTACATATTGGTGTTTTACCGGCACCAATGGCACATCAACCCCCAATTGGCCGGCCAATTGGCGCGTCCAAATACCGGCACATAATACAATTTTGGCACATAAAAAATCGCCCTGATTGGTTTGGACCCCGCGCACATTATGATTATCGGTAATAAATTGCAAAACTTGGCAATTTTCTTTAATCTCCACCCCACGGGTGCGGGCCCCCTTGGCAATGGCCATGGTTATATCGGACGGGCTGGCCTGCCCATCACTGGGCAGGAATGAAGCCCCCAGCAAATCGCGTTCATCAATTAAGGGAAACAAATCCTTGGCCTCACGCGCATTCAAAATATGCATATCCAAACCAAAGCTCTTGGCGGTGGTGGCCGCCCGCCTGTATTCCACCATGCGTTCGGCCGTTTTGGCCAAGCGCAGGCAACCGGTCATGCGCCAACCGGTTTCCAAACCGGTTTCGGTGGTTATGTCATGGTAAAATTGCACCGAATATCGCAATAATTGTGTAACCGCGGCCGAGGTGCGCAATTGCCCAACCAAACCGGCGGCGTGCCACGTAGTGCCACTGGTTAGGGTGCCCTGTTCCAGTAATAAAACATTCTTTTTTTCATCGCGCGCCAGATGATAAGCGGTGGAACAACCAATAATACCACCCCCAACAACAATCACATCATATTCGTTCATTTTGTACCTCTTTTGATTCCATAATAATATTATTTCCATAAATATCAATAATAAAAATTTGGTTGCATAATATTATAATCCTGACTATTCTTACTATATAATAACAGAAAGCCGATTCATGTTTTCAATAACCCAAAAAACCATCTATTATGCCATATTTATTACCATGATTGTCATTAACCAACCGGCCAATGCCGGCAACGGCAAAGTTTTATTGGAATTATTCACTTCACAGGGTTGTTCGTCATGCCCACCGGCCGATGAATATATTTTTCAATTAATCAAACGCGATGATGTTATACCCATTGCATACCATGTTGATTATTGGGATTATATTGGTTGGAAGGATCCATTCGCCAAGGCCGAATATACTGCCCGCCAACGCCAATATGCCACCAGCTGGAATTCACGGCAAGTTTATACCCCACAAATGGTGGTGCAGGGTATGGGCCATGCCGTGGGGTCCAACCCCAAGGAAATAGAAAAATTAATCACCAAGGCCAAACCCAATTACCCCGATATTACCAGCAATATTCAATTGACCCAAAACAAGGTCAATATTACCATAAAGGGCAATGGCATCAAGGGCAATGCAATATTGGTGGCTTATTTAAAGGAACAAAATACAGCGGTTAAAAATGGTGAAAATAATGGGCGCACCCTGCACGAGGCCCGCATAGTTGAAAAATTAATTAATCTTGGGGCTTTTAACGGGCAAAATGGCCAATATAGTGCCGATTTACCGGCCAATGCCCAATATGGCGGGTTGGTTTTGATGGTGCAAAACCCCCAAAATATGGCCATCATTCATGCGAATGAGTTAAAGTTTTAAGTTTTGCCATTTGCCAATATTCTTCCCATTGTTCGGGTGTTAAATTATTGGTAATTTTTCCTTCTTTTTCAATTATTTCTAACATAATTTTAAACCTATTTTCAAATTTTTGGCTGGCCTTGGCCATGCTCATCTCGGCCGATAAATTATGTTTACGCGCCAAATTAACCAATACAAAAAACAAATCGCCAATTTCTTCCTCTATATTTTTGCTGTCATTATTGGCAACGGCCACGTCATATTCGGCTATTTCCTCGTGTAATTTTTCCACCACTTGGCCGGGGTTTTGCCAATCAAAGCCCAATTTGGCGGCGCGCCCGCTTATTTTTTGGGCGACCATTAGGGCCGAAAACATTTGGTTTACCGGGGTGGGTTCACTGGTTTTATGTTCTTTATCCTTGGTTTCCTGCCATATTTTTTGCACGTCATCAGCATTTTTGGCGGTTTTATCACCAAAAACATGGGGGTGGCGGCGGGTTAATTTGTCTATCAACCCATCAACAACTTGGTTGAAATCAAAATGCCCCAATTCATTGGCCATTTGGGCATGAAAAACCACCTGTAATAGTAAATCGCCCAATTCGTCCTGTAAGTCAGGCATATTTTGGCGGTTAATCGCATCCACAACCTCGTAAGCTTCCTCGAGAGTATAGGGGGCGATGGTTTGAAAATTTTGTTTTTTATCCCACGGGCAACCATTTTCAGGGTCGCGCAATTGGACTATAATGGCCAACAGCCGGTTTATATTGCTGGTCATGCCCGGGTGGCACCGGCCTTGTGTGCCAATGCAGTTTCTAAAAACCCGTCAATCTTGCCGTCAAGCACCGCCCCGGTGTTGCCGGTTTCAAAACCGGTGCGCAAATCCTTAACCATCTGGTATGGGTGTAAAACGTAGGAACGAATTTGATGCCCCCAACCTATTTCTGACTTGCTGTCATAACTGGTTTGGGTTTCTTCCTCTTTCTTACGCAATTCCATTTCATATAAACGGGCCTTTAACATTTTCATACAGCTGGCGCGGTTTTTATGTTGCGAGCGGTCATTTTGGCATTGCACCACAATATTGGTTGGCAAATGGGTTATACGCACCGCACTATCGGTGCGGTTAACATGTTGCCCCCCCGCCCCCGAGGCGCGATAAGTATCAACCTTCAAATCCTTTTCATCAATTTCTATGGCAATATCATCGTCAATATCGGGGTAGATATTAATTGAGGCAAAGCTGGTATGCCTGCGCGCATTGGAATCAAATGGTGAAATACGCACCAAGCGGTGCACACCGGTTTCGGTTTTTAACCAACCAAAGGCACGATAGCCTGAAACACGGAAGGTAACGGACTTTATACCCGCTTCCTCACCCGGGGTTTCCTCCATTAATTCGGCTGAAAACCCCCTATCCTCCACCCAACGCAAATACATTCGCATTAAAATTGATGCCCAATCACATGATTCGGTGCCACCGGCCCCAGCATGTATTTCCAAAAAGCAATCATTGCCATCAGCCTCGCCATTCAGCATCGATTCCAATTGCAGGCGGTCAACCCGTTCTGATTGGGCCTTTAATAATATATCGGCCTCATCAAGGCTGGCTTCGTCGGCGCATTCCTCGCCCAATTCTATTAATGCCTTGGCATCGTCCAAGGCCTTAACCTCGCGCTCTATAACATGCAATTGGTCGTTTATTTGGCTTTTTTCCTTTAATATTTTTTGGGCCTGTTCAGGGTTATTCCATAAATCGGGGTTATCGGCCTGTTCGCTCAATTCCCTGAATTTTTTTTCCAATTTGGGGGTGTCAAAGAAACCTCCTCAACAGGGTTAGGCCCTGTTCAATTTTGTCTATATATTGTTGTTGTTCTGCACGCATGGTGGCTTTAATATCAATTATTACATAAAAATCAAGTATTATTGTTGGTGTAACAAACTTAATTATTTGGCACAATTGCGGTGATTTTACCCACCAAAGTTTGTAATGAATGGTCAGTGGCATTAATTTTTAAATCACCATTATTATCATTGCGTAATGTTGTAAAACGAACAATACCTTGACTATTCACAAACATATTATGCAAATAACGAACCTTTAATTCATTTGAATCTTTTCTGGCAACCAAAATAATATCTTTACGCTTAAAACTATATCCCCCTACTTCAAAACTATCGATAATATTCAAATTTTCAGGTTCAAAATGCAATTTTGCATTTAACCCACGCAAATCAACGGCCTGCACCAAAGTTGCATTAATTAACTTTACTCCACCAATGTCAAAATCCTTCATTGAATTTCCATCAAGTTTTAATTTAAAAATACTTTGCCTGTTGCCCTGTGTAAGTATTTTTCCATTTTGAATAATATTTGCGTTCCCCTCGCCAGCATTTACAAGCGCATAGTCATCGGTCGTAAAATCAACCACTCTTACATCGCCCGACATTAATGTATTATTAATATTTTCAACTATTAACATAATTCCCCCCCAAGATTATTCCTTTACTGGCAATATCCAAGTGAATAACCACAGCAATTGCTTTATTATCAATCGTGGATAATTTACCCAAATTAATTGATTCACCATATACTGACCTTCCGGCAATTTCCTGTTTGTTGTTATTAATTTGCGATTGAATATCAAATTGGTTATTCATAATATATTCCTTCAATTTGATAATATTTTTCCTAAACTTATCATCTGTGGGGCAAGGGTCTATACCGGTAAATTTGCAGTCTATATAATCCCTTGATAAATCATTATCAAGAATGCTTATAATTAATTTTACAAACCAAGCTGGGAAGTCAGGTCTTAATAACACTGCCCCCCGCACTGATTTAATCTCATTTTGCCAATTTGACATTTATTAACTCTTTGAATTGATTTTTATATGCAAAACTTTAACCAGTCAATATCTTTTTTTCACTATTCCATTAAAAAAACTTGAAGATTATACGAATATATATTAATCTGCCCGCTTACAGGTTAAAAATGAAAAAATTATTCAACAGCGAAATGCAACAGGCATTGCACATTGACGATGTAAATCGGCAAGGGTTTAGGGCAAAATATGCCGATGAAAGCGATACAGATTATTCACGCGCAATATATAGCCATTGCCGGGCCCATTGGAATAGTATAAAGCCCGAAATTGCCAAAGTTTATGACAAAAAAATTGGTGGGGTGCCCTGCCGTATATATCAACCCAAACCTGATACACCAAACCCAATTGCGGTTATATTTGCGCATGGTGGTGGTTGGGTGGTCGGCAATTTGGAAAGCCATGACCGCATTTGCCGTAAAATAGCCGGTGATGCCGGGGTGGATGTGATTGCCGTTGATTATTCATTATCGCCCGAATCCACGCACCCCACCCCAATTTTAGAAGTTTTTGCAGTTTTTAAGGCCATACAGGTCCAATATGAACAGGTTATTTTGGCCGGTGATTCGGCCGGTGCGCATTTGTCATTGGCGGTTTCGCACCATTGCCAAAAGACCAGCACCAAACAACCAAATGCTTTGATATTAATTTATGGGGCCTTTGGTTTGGTTGATTCGCCCAGTATGCGCCAATTTGGTTTGGACGATTATTATGGCCTAACCACCAAGGATATGACCAAATATGTTAATGCATATTTTGGTAAAGAAACAACGGCCGAAAATATATTGCAAGACGAATATTTTAATTTATTGGCGAACGATTTAAGCCAAACCCCGCCCTGTTTAATTATTGCCAGCCAAGTTGATTCATTGCGTGATGATTCACGGGCATTGCACGAAATGTTAAATATTGCCGATGTGCCAAATATTTATTTGGAATATGAGGGCGTAATGCATGGGTTTTTGCATTATTCGTCGGTTTTGGAACGGGCCCGCCACGCCCTGGCCCAAATTTGTGCCTTTATTAACCAAAAATTATTGGGCGATAATGCCGACACCATGTTGGGTTTGGTTGAAAATGCCAAGGCCCAAATTACCAATATTGATGTATCAGGGGCCATTGAATTGATTCAATCGGGCGAATACCAAATTATTGACCTGCGCGATATTCGTGAATTATGGCGCGATGGCACCATACCCGGCAGTTTCCATGCCCCGCGCTGTATGTTAGAATTTTGGGTCGACCCCAAAAGCCCATATTACAAACCCCAATTTGCCCGCGATAAAAAATATTTGTTATTTTGTGCGGGTGGTTGGCGTTCGGCATTGGCCGCCAAAACCATGAAGGATATGGGTTTTAACGATGTTGCCCATATTATTGGCGGTTTTGGGGCATATCAAAAATCGGGGGCCACCATTCAGCCCGTGGCCCAACCGGTGCCCAAGGATACATAATTTATGGCTTTACAGGGTATATTAAACACAAACGGGGCTTTGTCGGTGCGCATTTTACAAAAAAATGACATACAACGGGCCCAACAATTACGTTATGAAATTTTTTATAACGAACTGGGGGCCAATAACCCCCCCGCAAATGGGTTGGATGCCGATAAATATGATGAAATTTGCGATCATTTGGGGGTTTTTGATGGTGATGAATTATGCGGGGTTTACCGCCTGTTGCGCCGCGAAACTTTACAGGGGCATAAATTTTATTCGGCCGGGGAATATGATATTACGTCAATTTACCAATATAATGGCAATATATGCGAATTTGGCCGTTCCTGTGTGGCCAAAAATTACCGCACCAAACCGGTAATGGAATTATTATGGCGTGGTATTGCATCATTTGTTTTGCATTATAAAATTGATTTAATGTTTGGCTGTGCCAGTTTTATGGGCACCGACCCATCGGCCATTGACGGGCAATTGCAATATTTGCATAAATACCATCTGGCGGGCGAACAATTACGCCCATCGGTTTTGCCATCGGCAAGGGCTATACAAGTTGATTTTGGCCAATTCCCCCCGTTGAATGACCGCGAAAAATTGCGTTATTTCACCAAATTACCCCCATTAATCAAGGGTTATATTCGTTTGGGTGGCCATATAGGCCAAGGGGCATTTTTGGATTTGGAATTTAATACAATAGATGTATTTATTATAGTAGAAACGAATCAGGTCAATGATTGGTATTTTAATCATTTCACCAAACATATAAAATAACATATATTATTTGGGTTTGGTATTGGTGCCGGTATCATACACGCTGGGGGCAAAGGCATCATGGCACGAACGGCATGACAGGGTAATAATTTTTTCTAATGCCGCTTTGCGTTCCTTGGGGTTATTACGCGAATATGCATCCACCAAGCCATTCAAATAAATATCGGTGCGTTCGGCATAATATTGAAATGTTTCGCTTTCCGACAAATTCAAATCGGTCAAATATTTGCCCAATTTTTTGGGTTTTAACAAATAATATTTTTGCAACAACGAACGCATTTCGTTAATTTTATTATTAATTAATTCGGGCGAATCATTACCAAAAAATACGGCATCTTGAATTTCCAACAAACGGCTTTCCACCGCCAATTTGATGGTGCGGTTTAACGATGCCAAAATTGCGCTGGATTGTTTATCCTGTGCGGTGGTGGGCGGGGCAATTACCTTTCCCGGGGTCTGACCCGTTGAATATTCACTTTGGGCAATGGCGATAGATGATATAAAAGACAATAAAAATGCCAAAATGAAACGCATTTTTTTACCCAAATACCAAATGGCTACCCATGGCGGTGCTGAAATCTGAATATGTTATAATGCCCGAATCACTTGCCCCGCTGAACCCATTAATGACGATTTCATTTAATATATTATTGCTTGCATCAACAAAATCTATGGTTAAATTGCCGTTGGCCAGGCTAAATGTGGCACTAAACACACCAAAATGGGTGGCCAAGTTGCTGTTATTATTGGCGGTTGGGCCATTATCAAACACCAAAAAGTCATTTGCCTTGTCAAAATCAAGTAATGTTGTTTTATGCAGGTTATTGGTGGCCGGTTGGGTTAATACAAATGTATCATTACCCGCCCCACCGGTCAGTGAGGTAATATTGCCAAAAATTGTAAATTTGTCATCATGGCTTGTGCCAATAATTTTTTCAAAATTAATACTCGTATCCGAATAACTTGCCCCATTCAGGCTATCGGCAAAGGAAATAGTATCAACCCCGGCCCCACCAAACAATGCCATGTTTTGGTATGAAGTATCACTGATAATTAATGTATCATCACCCGCACCCAAAATAACCGCCCCGCCACCAGTATGGTTAAATAATGTAAGCGATTCGGCATTAGACGAACCATAAATATTATTAATATCATTGGCAGTTGAAAAACCAAATATGGTGGTATAGCTGTTGTTCGTTAAATCAGTAATGGTCAAATCGGTTAGGCCATCACCATTAACATCACCACTGGTAACCGAATCATTGGCCCCGTCCAAATATCCATCAGGCAGGGCAATATTTATACCATTCGTGCCGTCCAATTGCCCTAATTCAATGAATTTTTTATAATGTTCGTTCCCACCATAAATAACCGATATGCGGTCATTACCGGCCACCAATATATCGCTAAATCCATCACCATTAAAATCATTTAACATTTGGGTTGAAATAATACGCTCGCTTGGGGCGGCATGAATGGTAAATCCCCTATATTCACTTAAACTGGCCAAATTAAGGGAAATAGGATTATCCGAGCCATATAATATAGCGGTGGAGCTGGTGCCATAGCCAATAGCAATCTCGTCATAACCATCAAAATTCATATCGCCAATGGTGCGGGCATAATTAACAACATCGGGGGCCGACATAACCAATGCCCCGGGCATATTATAAATATCACCATAAACATTATTGGTAAAGGTTTGGCTTCCCAGTATAATATAGGCATTTGTGCCACTAATTGCGGTAAATTCGCCAAAATTGTCATTATTAAAATTTCCACCCGCATCCAATGGTTCTAATGTATCCCCAGTGGTGGTGGATATTAAAAAGAAAGTGTATTTTTTCATTTGAAAATCAAATGTTTCACTAACCGATGAATCACCCAGCACCACCGCGTAAGTTTCCTGATTGCCATAACGGGTGCCAACCATAATATCGCCATAACCATCACCATTTATATCACCCAAATGGCTTAACGAACTGGCAAATTGTGCCCCAAATGTGGTGGTTGTGGATAAAAAACCTATATTATTTTGTTCAAATAAGGCGGTAAGTGCATTTGCACCACCCGTGCCAACAAAACCATATGAACGAATCGCCTTCAAATTAATACTTCCCCCACCACTATTAGACGATTCATTGGCGGTGTTGGTGGTCAATAAATCTGTCTGCCCATAAATAGTAACCATACGTCCATTTGAAGTTGCCGCAGTTGGGTTGCCCAACACCACATCGCTTAAACCATCGCCATTCAAATCGGTTATGGTAATTGGGCCATTTGCAGTATCGCTGTTGATTGTAAATGAGCCCAAACCATTACCATAAACAAAATTATATGTTGAACCTGACCGGTATATAATATCGGCAAAACCATCACCATTTATATCGCCCGCATTAACAAACCTGTCGGTATTTCCGGGCGTTGCCATGGAACCCGAAGCCGCCAGCGAAGCGGGATAATCATCAATTAAATTTTGCAATGTAACCGAAATATCCTTGGTGGTGCTGGCCAAACCATCGGTGGCGGTTAGGGTAAATGTATAGCTTGATTTATTACCTAATAATTCCAAATGCTCAAAATCGGGCACACTTAAAAATTTAACCGCACCGGTCAAATTATCCACCACAAAACTGGCCGAATCACCGCCACTAATGGTAAAGCTGTATCGTTCGCCCCGTTCCGGGTAATTAAGGGTTGGCACATAAAATGGGTCGGCCATATTCTCATTCACACTAAACGCAAAGCCCGAACCGGCCGGTGTGGCAATGTCGGGGGCGGTATTGGAGAAGGTTGGGGTTATGGTGGTGCTAATTTTCACCTCGGCATTACCCAAACCATAAAAATCGTATCCAGAAATGGAGGTTGAAATTTTGGTCCATGCCCCCAATAATTTTACCGAATCACTTTGTTGGCCGTCAATGGTTAATAATTTATGGTTATTGGCCAAAATATGGTCCGACATATCCCATACATCCTGTGCGGTTAGCGAAATATTAACTGCCGCCCCCAAATTTAAATCCAGCCGTTCAATTGATTTAATACCGCCATTGCGTAATTTGCTAAAATCAACCGCAGCTGTATTGACTATAACACTATCTAAACCATTGCCGCCATCAATGGTTTTTGGCAGGGTAATATCGGTTAGCGAAATACTATCAGCCCCCGCCCCACCCTGAAATGCCTGCATAGCAGTGGTTTGTGAAAAATCATTCAATGTGGTTGAACCAAAAACCACCTTAAAACCATTGGTATTATAGAAAATAACATCATCATAGCCATCATTATTTATATCGGCCGAATCTATCTTTAATATATTGCTGGTATTGGTAATAATGGCACCGGTTTGGCTGGTAATGCTTGTATCTAATGTAAAGGCACCCGAAATGCTGTTATTGCCATAAAAAATATAACTATTTGAATTGCCGGCAATCGCCAAATCGTCATATCCATCGCCATTAATGTCAAAACCACCCACAACCATGGAACCAATATTATCACCAATAATACCCCCACGCAGGTCAATGCCGGTGGTTTGATTGGCCGTGCCCACAACCGCATTTAAATCTATATTTCCACCACTGGCCAAGCCCGATTGACCAAAAATAACAAAACCCCGCCCCTTATTTTGGTCAATATTGGGTTGGGTTATCAATATATCGTCAAAACCATCGCCATTAATATCGCCAGCGCGGGTGGCGTTAATGCCGGTCAACCCGCTTTCATTGATGCGGTTAATGGTAATGGAGGAAATATTCGCGGTATTGGAATGACCAAAATATAATATAGCACGCGCAATATCATTACTAGCGGTGGTATCACCCTCACCAGCCACCACAAAATCGGCAAAACCATCGCCATTCACATCGCCCACCGCGGTGATAACCTCGCCCAATTGTTTACCAGAGCTTCCCAAATTCACCTTAAAACTCAACCCAGTATCATTGGCCAATTCGTCAATTTTATAACCCGGTTTGAAAATATTACGGCCATATACCAATAATGCATCACCACGCCCATTTTCGGCCAATGGGGCGGTTATCACAAAATCGTCAATACCATCACCATTAACATCGCCCACACCGGCCATGGTTTCACCAAAACGTAGTCCCGGTATATTACCCAAAATATGCATATTGGGGGTGGAATTTGCAGTAATTTGTTCGTTAAAATTCTGCTTGGTGCCCAATATTATATTAACCGCCCCGCGCCCTTCGTCAAAATTTGTATCACCAAACCCATAATCACCAATTCCATCACCATTTATATCGCCCAATTTGACAAATTTGTTTAATTGGTTTGCATCGGTTACCGCAACTCCATCGGTGGTTGATGCAACCCCCAATTTATTGAAATCCAACCCGCCATCAGCCAAAGTATCTATTTTATTTTGCAAATAAATAACAAAATCCTGCGCCTTAACCAAATTGGTGCCGGTTTTGGTGGCCGAAATGGTAATACTAAATTCGCTACGCCCTGCCTCATAATCCAATGGGTTGGTGGCACTTAAACCCCCGCTATTATCAACCGCAAAGCGGCCCGCATCGGCACCGGCAATGGTAAAGGTAAAATTATCCCCTTGGTTTTGTATAAAACGCAGGGTTTTGAATGCCCCACTGGCGTTTTCATTCAATTTAATGTCCGGGTCGGCCAACAAATTAAAATAATTGGGGTTGGTATAACTTGCTGGGTTCACCGCTGAAGCGGCTGTATTTTGGTCGGTATAGGAAATGGTGAATGATGGATTATAATCATTCAGGGCGGAATGCGAAAAATTAACCACACTATTTTGCAAATATTCAAGCGTAAAGGAGGTAAGCATATTACCCGAGGCATCGGTAAATTGGCCATTGGCCACATTAGCCACCGAAATAAATACAAATTTATCAAACGAATCACTATCGGTAATGCCCAAATGGCTACGTGTAATGCGGGTTATACTGGCCCCGCTGTAAAAACCATCGGCCGGGGCGGTAAAATTGGGCCGGTCATTGGTTGTGTCAAACCTGTTGTAAAATTCATCGTAAGTGAAGCTGTTGGAAAGGCTGTAAAATGTAGTGTCGCGCCTAAATTTTATGGTGGAGGAACCATTCAGAACCACCGAATATTCATTGGCTGAAAAATTAAAATCAACCCCCACCGCATCGGTAAGCGAGACAATATCAGCCCCCGAAGCATCGTTAATGGTCAATGAACCGGTTTGATAGCGGTCAATTATATAGGTATCGGCCCCGCTGGAACCGGTAACAATGGTGCGCCGATTCGACCCCAAATAGGCCGTGCCACCCTCCGGCAATTTTATAGAATCAATGGCGGTTGTAACCGCCACGGCCGAGGGAATGGAAGCCACCGCAGCGGCCGTGAACACATTAACCGCATTAATATTGGTTAAAAATGTCGTTAAATCGGTGCTGGTATTGGAATAAAAATAATCAAAATTATTGGCCCCGTTTATGGCAACCGTTACGCTATTCGTCAGGGTAATATTTAATACGCCACGGGTTAAAACTGCATCGGCAATTTGCACCCCATTTTCAAAATAAATATCATTATTACCCCAATTATCGGTAATAACCGCATTATTATGCAGGTTTTTGGTTATATAATATGCATCATCACCGCGCCCACCATCAGCCGTTATTTGGTCGGCCCCCATTAATGAAATTATGTCATTGCCCAGTGTGCCATAAAAACTGCGTGGCCGGCCGGTGGCGTTCAAATCAATAGTGGTGGTGGAAGTAATATTATTGGCCGAATCAGTGGCGGTTAAAACAATTTTATACAAACTGGCCTTGGTTGGGGCCAGGCTGTATGTAAACCCGGTGTTATTTACCGAAATTCCATTTATATTATTAATAGAGGTCAAGGTTTGTGTAATGGGGTTCCATATTTGCGCACTATATGTTAAATTATTGGTGGAGGAGAGAAAATCAGAATAAGTAAATTGGAAGTCCGAAGCACTTGATTCGGACAAAAAATGACGGCGGTAACGCGAATTTTGGGTTAAATTAATCATATTTCTTAATATTACTAGGAATTATTTGCATAATTTATACCAAAATTAAAATAAAATCAATGTATTATTACCAAAAAATAAAAAAATTTATCAATGATAAAATATTTATTGAATGCCAAAAAAAATTAATGTATATTATTGCTAATTAGTTGAACATTACAGGAGGTTTTTAATGACAACAAAAAATCAAGAAATTATGAATGCGGCCAAATTGCACCGCCGTTCATTATTAAAACATGCGGCCGCATTTGGTGCGGCCGGTGCAATTGCCCCATCAATTTCTCATTATGGTTTGGCTTCTTCGGGCGAAGTAAGTTGCATTATGTGGGACGACGAATTGGACGAAAAATTAATTGCCACCTTTGAAAAGGATACCGGCATTAAATTCGTGTTCCATAAAATTGGTTCAAACGAAGAAATTTTACAAAAAATGCAGGCTTCTAAGGGCGATGGTTACGATTTATGTGCCCCAACATTGTTGCGTTCGCCACAATGGAAGGATTTGGGTTTACTGGCCCCAATTGATTACAAAAAAATTGATAAAACCATAAAGGGTTTGAACCCAGTCATGGTAAAAAATGCCGAAAGCCAATGGAATTTTGGCAAGGGCAATACTTGGTTACCCCACGTTTGGGGCACCGAGGGGATTGCGTGGCGCACCGACAAATTCACCCCCAAGGGTGGTATTGTATCCTACGGCGACATTTGGGCCCCCGAAAACAAGGGCAAGGGCATGGGTCGTCCCCACAGCTTGATGTTAACACTTGGTTTGTGGTTAGAAACCGTGGGCAAATTACCCGCCAATGCCGTTTGGGATGCTTATAAATCACCCGAACAAATGACCAAGGCCTGGGATATTATTACCAAATACGCCATTGACAATAAATCACAAATTAAGGTTTTGTGGAAATCGGGTGGCGATGCCCAAAAGGACGGGTTGTTAAACCAAGGTGTGGCCGTTGGCCAAACATGGGACGGCCCACCATTATCCTTGAAAAACAAGGGTGAACCGGTTAATTACCGCGCCCCCAAAGAGGGTGCAATGGCATGGGTTGATGGTATTGCGGTTTCGGCCGCCGCCAAAAACAGGGACGGCGCATATAAATTTATTGAATATTTATTGCGTGCCGATTTGGCCGGCCCCGCCATTGATTACCATAACTATAATTCGGCCGTTACCGGTGCGGATAAATTGGCCAATGCAATATATGCGAAAAATTTTGCCGAAACCTTCCCGGGTGATTCATTGGCAAAATTGAACGCTTGGCCACCTGAACCCCAATGGTATGCCGATAAACGCACAGAATATTCAAATAAGTTTGAATCTGCGTAATATTGGTTTTTTAAGTATCTTTTATTATGGCTGGTTTAATAGCTTTGTCATTAATATAAAAATGCTAAAAATACAAATTCATGGCAACCCCCGCAATTTTGCGGGGGTTGTTTTTTGTATACATAATGCAATATATGAATAAAGAATAAATTATGAAATTAATGATGATGGATAATGAACGGCCCGTTCAATTGGGCAAAAAAAATTGATAAAAAAACTGCTGTTTATGAATAAAGCACAAGAATAGGCCAACATTACATGTTAGGCAGATTCTATCTGTATATTATTTTGAAATAAATTGAATCTGCCCTTACTGCGCACGAATCAATTGAAGAATGGCCTTTTTATGGTTATCATCAATGGTAAAATGATGTTTGGCCAAATCCTTGCGGGTATTGCGGGCCACTTCATTGGCCGAATCCTCGTTCAAATCAACGGGGTTAATATTACCGCCACCTTGTACAAAATTTTGCGTATAACGCAGGCGAAGTGATATAATATCGCCCTGCCCGCCCAATTGGGCCCCATTATTGCGCACCCGTTCAACGGCAATTTCCAAACGGCTTATAACCGCATCAACCAATTGCACATTGCTGTTATTGGCACCAATTTGTGAAAAACCGGCAAAACCTACTGCTGACTCCTTATCAATATCTGATTGCAGAATTTTGCTGAATAAAAACCGGAAATCCTGCCCGTTTTGGGAAAAAATGGCTGTATCAAATAATGCGCGTTCCAAATTTTCGGGCTTGGGCAGTGGTTGCAATAAATTCAACCCGCCAACGCGCAAAATATTATTGGTATTATTGCCAAATTGCACTATTATTTGGTTGGCGGTGTTGGTTAATAAATTCAACCCCTTAAAATTGGCATTATTGGCGGTTTGCCCAATTTTGCCCCCCAACAGGGCAAATTTTTTGGTTATATCGGCCCGTTCATCTTGGTTGGTGCGTCCGGCACTTTGGGTTAAATCACGTAGGGTGATTAATAATTGTTCCACCGCCTGCAATGCATTAATGGCGGCATCAATTGCCAATTTGGCATTATCGGTTTGTGTTTTTTTGTCAATCAGTTCCTTGGCCCGCGCGGGTAAGTTTTTGGTGCGAAATCCGTCTACGGCTTCCTCCAACAATGATTGTTTCTTTTTTTCGGCACGTGCCCCGGCAATTTGGTTTAAATCATTCAATTGCAAAATATTGGTGCGCGAAAATGTAATTTTTAAATTTGTATCAGTCATAACCAATTATACTTCAATTTCTATGCCATAGTTATAATTATAATAAGATAAAAATTATCCCCAATTATCCTTTATAATATCCAAATATAATAATTCGTGGGGTTTTGGCCGGCCATGGAAGTTTATGATGCGGGTTGCATAATATTTTTCGGGCAGTAAAACATGGTTTTCCCCCTGTTTTTGCAAAATATCAAACTTGAACGACTTCACCATATCGGGGAATTTTTCGTTCAAATATAATATATTTTGCAATTGTGGTGCAACCCATACTTGGTCACCACCGGGGAAGTTTATTATATTGGGGTATTCGGCCAAGAATTTTTGAAAAACATGGCGCAAAGCACCCTTGCGCAATACCATAAACGATGAATTAAATTTGGTATTATGCCATTCAATATGGTCTGAAAAACAGGCAATTTCTTTGGTATTATTCATGGCATAATCAATAATATCAGTAATATCGGCCCGAATTATTTGGTCTAAATCGAGGTAAACCAACCACCCATTGGGGCACAAGTCAGAATATACATAACATTTGTTCCACCAATGATGATACACAAATGGTATGGGAATGGGGGTAATTTCGGGCGGTAAAACCGCTGGATTGTCCGAAAAACAATAGGCCGTAAAGGGTATTTGGCAATATTTGCGCATCATGCTGGCAATTTTGCCGGCATATTCGGTGGGGTAACTGCCGGTTTGCACCAATATTAAATTAAAATGAGTCATGAATCAAAAATTAAAATTGCCGGCACGCCAAACAATACTGGGCAATGCGCGCCCGTGAAAAATTTCGGGCTTGCTGATGGTCAGGGTGCAATTGATAATACGTTCGTCATGGGCCATAATTTCGCTAACCAAATTGGCGGCAATAGATTCCAATAATTCGGTATGCGGGCGTTTTTCCCATTCGCGAACCAAATAATAAATTGTGTCATAACGCACCACGCTATCGGGCTCAATTTCGCTCGGCTGGGCGGCCATACATTCCACGCTTATCACCACCCGTTGGGGTTGCAATTTTTCGTGGTCAAACACCCCCACCCGCAGTAGGCATTCAATTTTTTCAAGCCGAATGGTGTAAATGTCGTTCATATTATATATTTTTACACGATTCTTTTGTAAAATCAAGCAATGAATAGACTATTTAAAAATTTATTTCTCCCCAAAAACCGACCTATCATTATGGCCATTGTCAATATTACGCCTGATAGCTTCTCGGGCGATGGTTTATTGCATAATGAAGCCAATATTATGGCGCATATTGATAAATTATTACAGGACGGGGCCGACTGCCTTGATTTGGGGGCCGAATCCACCCGCCCGGGGGCGCAAATTCTGTCACAGGGTGATGAATGGAGTCGCCTTAAACCCATATTGCAATTGGTGCGCAAAAAATACCCCTATCTGCCCATTTCGGTGGATACTTATAAACCCAAAACCGCCCAATTGGCGTTGGAACATGGCGCAAATATTATAAATGACATTCATGGTTTAGACGATAGTGAAATGATTCATGCCGCCCAACTGGCCGATGGGGTGATTATAATGCATAATAACGCCAAAAACCGCATTATCAAAAATCAATCCTATAATGTAGACAAAAAAAATGCCGGCAATATTAAGGAAATATGCGATTATTTTGACCATAAATTGGCCCAATTGCGCCAATATGGTTTTGATAAGGAACGTATTATTATTGACCCCGGTTTGGGTTTTGGCAAATCCATTACGCAATCTTGCGCCATTATAAATGATTTAGCCATTTTTAACAAATTGGGGGCCAAAACACTGATAGGGGCCAGCCGTAAAAGTTTTATTGGCAAAATAACCGGCCGGCCAATCAATGAACGCATGGCCGGCTCCTTGGCGGTGATGGCCGGGGCCTTTTACGCCAACACCAACATTGTGCGCGTGCATGATGTGCGCGAAACCCATGACTTCCATACCACCATGGCGCAAATGCACCATGGCAACCAAACCCAATGTTTCATCGCCTTGGGTTCCAATTTGGGCGACAAAAATACCAATTTGCAACGGGCAATAATTGCAATGGGGCAATTGGGGGTGGTGGGGCAACAATCAACCATTCATATAACCGAAAACCCATATTTGCCAAACGAACCATTATTTGCCAATATGGTGGTGGAATTAACCACCCAATTGGAACCGCACGAATTATTGGAATCGCTGAAAGCCATAGAACGCGAAATGGGGCGCGATTTTACCGCCCCGCGCAATAGTGCCCGCATTATAGATTTGGATATAATAGTATATGGCAATTTGGTCATGCAAAGCGATAATTTGCAAATTCCGCACGCCATGTCCCAACAACGCGACTTTGTATTAAAACCCATGCATGACATTGCCCCGCATTATCGCTTCCGCGACACCGGCCACAGCGTTGCCGAATTGTTAATAAAATAATATACTGCCCCCCATTAAGAGATGGGTCAAACAAAGAGAATCATATTGAGTTAAAATGGATAAGTCTAGTCGCCGGCAGCCATCAAGGTAGCTAAGCCAAGACTAGACTTATCCATAATGAAAATATTGAAATATAGCCCCATTTATTATAAGAGAACTTAAATCAAAATGGAGCAAACAATGAAACACCGCACATTCACCGATGAGCAAAAAGCGAAAATAATTTTAGAAGGTTTTACCGGTAAGCCGGTTAGTCAGATTTGCAATGACCACCAAATTAATCAATCACTATATTATCGCTGGCGCGATGAGGCATTGCAGAATTTGCCATCGGTATTTGGTAAGAACCGTGCAAGCAAACAAGAGCAAAGGTTATTAGACGAGAATTATCGGTTGAAACAATGTGTTGCCGATTTAACATTAGAGTTAAAAAAAAGCGAGTATTGGTAATGCGTAAAAAATCAGATAAAATAATTGCCAAAAACCAAGAATTGCTTAGCTTGATTCGAGAGGTTAAAGCTCATCACCCATTTTGGGGGTATCGCAGAATATGGGCACATTTGAATTATGACCTCGGGTTAATTGTTAATAAAAAACGTGTTTTGCGATTATTAAAAGACAATGGCCTATCACCCTTCCAAAATCAAGCCTTGCGTGCCAGCCGAACATTTAAGGCAAAGCCTGTGCCAACCAAGCCCAATGAATGGTGGGGAATAGATATGACTAAGGTGTTAGTGCAATCTGTGGGTTGGGTTTATATTACTATTGTTGTTGATTGGTTTACCCGCGAACCTATCGGGTGGCATATTGGCCTACAATCTAAATCACAACATTGGTTGGAAGCCCTTAACATGGCTATCCAAAGTAAATGCCCTAACGGGGCACGCGAAATGAACATCAACCTTATGTCGGATAATGGCTCGCAACCAACTTCTAAGCGTTTTATGAATGAATGCTTAACATTGGGCATCCATCAAGCTTTTACCGCATATAACAACCCCAAAGGTAATGCCAATACCGAACGATTTATGCGCACTATGAAAGAAGAAATCCTCTGGATTAATGAATTTATAAGCTTTGATGATATTAAATCTAAACTTATTGCTTGGTTGCTTAAAATGCCTCATTCTTACAGACATTCTGCACTAAACTATAAAACCTCGGCTGAATTCTTAACCATTTTCTTGCTACAAAATAATAATCTATCCTCCTGATTTTTATACTTGACTAATGGGGTGCACTACATTCCCAACCCATTAATAATATATTGGTTGCGCCATTTTGGGGAGATATTAAAAGAGAAATTGCGCACAACGCAAATACCGGATAACATGAAGAACATTGATATAGTGGAGTTAGATGAATTATTCAC
>JACCDX010564074.1_pt1 | contig 48474 bp, 52 predicted proteins | sample 7449681 | NCBI WGS metagenome assembly JACCDX01 (sample SAMN15323450, study PRJNA562643) | freshwater metagenome | isolation source: river surface water | place: USA:Blue River Watershed | collected 2017-08-18
CAAGAATAACGACTTTCACTTCTTGTAGAGGTAGTCTTAGCGCAGCAAATACATCGGCTTCTGGTGGAAAGATGGTTGCCTTAGAACGTGCCTCTTGGACCTTTTTCAGTGTTGACTCACCTTGAGGGCTCGCTTTCCAGGCATTCAGAACAGGAAGCCAGGATGAATGAACTGCGGGGAAGGTTTCGTCAGAGCGCTCTGACGAATTCAACTCTGACGAAGCGGGTGATGGAGGTGGTGCTGAAGGAACCGGTTCCTCACAACACAATGGTTTGGGCACAAGGCTTTCGTAAAACGCAACGACACGTGGATCAGCACGAATTCGTCCTACATCCAGATTATGAACATAGAGACTTTCCAGGCTCCTCACACGACTCAGAGCCACATAGGCCTGTCCTGTCTCAAAGGTGGAAGAACCAATGTCTACAAGAGCACAATCCAGAGTGGCACCTTGGCTTTTGTGGATTGTAACGGCGTAGGCCACACGCAGAGGGATTTGTACACGTTTTAAGCAAGGTGTGTCATTGGAGACCCATTCATGAGTTTCTACCACTATAGGTTGACCGACTAGAAACTGAACAATTGGACAACCATCCTCTTTGCGAAATCCTTTAACGATACCGCGTGAGCCGTTCACTAAACCCGCTTCAGGATCTTTATTGTAGAGCAACATCACCTGGCATCCCTCACACAGTTCCAGTTCCTTACAGTAATTGGAATCATTGTCCATTTTCTCAATGAGGCGCTCCAGAAGTTCACCTGTCGGAATATCCTCATAGGGAAATCCGTCTTCATCCAGGGCATCCACACGTGTTTTCGCTGAGAAAGTATGTATGGGTTTTTCTAGAGCCGCGAGATTGTCCATATTGATGGCATCCACATCGGCGTTTCGGCTGAAAAGCAGCGTGGGTTTAATGACGAGTTCTTTCCAGGGCAACTTACGGCGACTTTGTAGGATGGCCACGGATTCTTCGGATAGGGAACCAATTCGTGCTTCATTCAGAAGTTTCTGAAAACGAACATCTTTCTGGCGCTCAATTTGACTTAGGAGAATGGGTGTTAGATTCGCGGAACGCCATTCCTCACATTCAAATGCGTAACGAGCCACATAGGCCTCTTTGGATACAGGAGGAAGTTGAAAGAAATCCCCACAGAGAACGAGTTGAATTCCGCCCCAAGGCTGATCTTTCTTGCGAAGGGTCCGACCGATGACATCCAATTTCTGAAACAGATCAGGTGTCATCATGCTAATTTCGTCAATAATGAGGAGTTTAATGCCTTTCCATCGTTTCAGAGCATAGTACGATTTTTGAATGTAGGTAGTCAAGGAACCGGCATCCTTTTTTCCGAGACCAATACCCGCCCAGGAATGAAGCGTTTTGGCCTTGTTTCCGAGGAGAAGCGCGGCACATCCTGTGAGAGCCGTGACCTCACATTTCAGTTTTTCCAGGCGAGCCCAAGCAACAATGGACTGAATTAGTGTGGATTTTCCTGAACCGGCGGGTCCTGTCAGAAAGATGTTTTTGCCCTCTTGAACCAGGCGAAGAGCCTGTTTTTGACCCTCGTTTAATTCCATTGCTATAAACTCCCGGTACATTCATACTGAATCATTCATTTTTTAGGACCTGTGTAAAAATTTGAAACCATCTAAATTCTTAAACCAAGGTGTGTGATTTTTTTCGAAAGTAAGTGTAGAAAATGACTTCAGTTCAGGGTTACATTGCCATGGGGGAATGCCCCGAAGTGTGTTACTTTCTGGACAAGGAGGAACTTTCTGAAACACAGACAGAGTATTCCGGACCTGTAGGGTATGGTGATATCTGTACGGGATCCAACTGTGAGTATCGTGATATTGTTTCCAATATGGAAACCGAGGAAGTGGAGGAACAGCATCCTGAAAATTCACGGTATCATATGGCGGATTCCAAGGAGTTCTCTTGTATATTTGACTCCGCAACAAATCGTGTGACAATTACATGCTTTTATCGTTTTGAATACAATACGGATGTACATCCTGAGGATCATGCTTTTACAATGGTGTTTGAGGATCCAGAGGAGGCTGAAAAAATGGATGGATATACCTATCCGTATATTCGGTTTCCCAGAACGAAAGATGGAATCTCCATCTCTCGAATCTGCCGTGAGGTGTTTACAACAAATCCTGTAATCTATTTTCCGAAAAGGAAACCTACTTCATAATGGCCTCGCAGCGCAGCAAGAGACCCAGAAAGGTGGTTTGATCATCCTCACAACCGAGCCATTGTTTCAGTTCAGAGTTTAGATGTATGACTCCTTGGGCATCTACAAGTTTATGTTTGAAAACATAGGTTCGTAGCTTGGAACAGATGGAGGAGAACTTCGCTGAATCGTGATCGAGTCCAAGAATTTCTTTCGTTTTTTCGTGAATCGCAAATCGTTCTTGAAGGAAGGGTGCTGTTTTTAGAACACTCGGTTGTGCCAGAGCAGAAACGGCAACCGATGTCACCGGTGCTTCCATCGTTTTTACACTTGTATGAAGGTGTTCTACACCATCATGAAATTGTTCCAGTTTTTCACGCATGGCCTCTAGGGCCTCGGCCAATGAGGAGAAGGATTCGCCCGTTTCACCGGTGTAACAACTCGTAGATGAATCTACTGAACAGGATTCTGAATCATACTCGCATTCCGACATTTTCTAAGAAAGGGTAAGAAAATGATGTTATAGTTCATTTTTTATGTGTAGGGACCAAATAACTTATAGGAGAGTGGAATTCGGCGATCCAAAACCAGGATCCATCCGCCATTTTTGTAGGTGCCTCGGTACCAAACATGGGTCTGGCGGCAATCCACCAGTGTGCCGGTATACTCAGAGCATTTCCTGGTCGTAATTTAATTTCAATGAATTTGACTTCATCCATCCAGGGAATTTCCTCGGAACTCAGGGTCCATGGATTATTTCCGGCCAAATCGGTGGCAACTGCATTAGGAACAGCGCCACTATGAGCCAACCAGATTTGTAGGGGAGCACCATCCGTAGACTGAATCACTGTGGAAACCGCGGTAGTCTTATACACGGGGAGAACGGTATCTTCTGTGGGTCCCAACATATGTGCTTCCATTCGTTTTGGAGCGAGCCAGGACCAACGTGAAAAGCCACCATCTGTCCAGGTATCGACCGGAAGTTTTGCCACTCTGGCCAATTCTTCGCCATTCTGAAGTGTTGGCTGACCAGGCGCCGACTGAATCCAGTCGGACCACGTGGTCTTTAAATACTCGCCGTCTTCGGTCAGAACCACGATTGGCCAGGATTTCTTCGCCGTGGCCTTGTAATTCCAGGTGAGTCCCTGCCATTCTGGATCCACGTTTCGTATCACGATGGGCACATTTTCATCTAACATCTGCGACCAAGTAATGTTGGGAGCCCAATCTTTCTGGAGAATTTGAAATTCGTGTACAGCACCCTTGTAGGAGACCAAACAGACTCCCACAACGATCAAAAGAAATAATACTATTTCTAATAGCATTGTTTCTAATCTTCTTGATAATACGCCGTGAATTTAACGCATAGATGTTACCGCGGTAAGCTAAAGCCTACAATCCTTCCACAAGTCGGGAACAAATTTACCATGGGAAATTGCCGTACAATGATCTCCATCAATTGGCATCTTTTTTTCCTGAAGAACCGTTATTCCATCCTTGTCCAGCAGTTGGATAGATTTAATTCCGGTGGGTCCATCCAGTTCCACCGTTTGTTTCTGAAAGCGACCACAGGGTAACTTTCTGACCTGCTCGCTTTTGAAGTGGAGCGAGGAGGATGTAGGAGATCCTGGAGTCATGTTGGAAATTGTGGTACGTTTTTCAAACCATTTCTGAAGTCCCCACAAAATACCCATAACCACTAGGACACCTAATAGCATATACACTTTTTCTTTTGAAAATCCGGGAATTGTCATACTCTCTATTTGGTTCTATTGTTATTTTCTACAGATTCCAAATCGGCAATTTGACCAGAAGTTAGGCATAAACTTCTTTTCCAGAACATTCGTTTGTTCTTTCTTGGTCAGCTTTCGAGTTTTTCGTTTCAGAACTTTCCCTTTGGCGCCTAGTTTTTCCACCGTTTTGGTCGCTTTTCCGTTTTTAATCGTGACAATGTTCCGTTGTCCTTTTCCATTCACATAGTGTTCCTGAACACTATAATACTGGCGGTGAATCATGTTTGGAATGGGGGAAGATTTTTGGCGGGCGCTAACAGGTCGCCAAAATCATTTGATGAATGTACCACGCTCGTCTGTATGGATTACACATCAGAATTACTATAGGATTCCAGAACAAGAGAAGTATATTAATCAATGTTATTAACGGGAATTCAATTCGGTTATTACCAATTAACATAAAATAAAACCATTTTTTGACGTAGCATAGGGACAATGAGTTATAGATGTGTGGAAAATAGGAATATGTATAGAGACTTATTAGTACTGTATGAATGTATCTGTAGACAATAGGAGGAATATAGAGAACCCCTAATAATAAAAACATGTCCAAAGTGCCGGAACTTAAGAATCTCCAGGCAAATGGATACACAGGTTGAATAGAAAAATCAGTTTGGCAAATTTCACAAGTTTTGGTACCTTTGTAGGCCATCCATCCGCGCAAACATTTCAGATGAATGGTTCCTTGAGAACCCTTGCACTTACAGACATTTGTGAGAAGTGGTGGTGTAGATTCATAACAAATTCGGCATTCCATGCCTCTTTATCTTTTTCTATAGTACAAGATTTAAACTATACGGAAAAAGACTTTATAGTTAAATAATGCCAAACTACGTAACGGTTAATATATCGGATGGATTTGGAAATCAGATGTTCAAACTTGCTTCTATGTTGGGATATGCAGAACGATTTGGTCACACACCGGTATTTTTGGAAGAACCCAAAATCAGCAAAGACCATTCTGAAAGTCGTCTGAAACTTCAGAATTTTGTTGCCATTCCTGTCAGACCTGAACTCGCCAAAGAACAGTGGACAGTTCTGAAAGAGGCCCATGAGCATGCATTTACCTACAATGAACTTCCTGAAATTAATGGAAATGTATACCTGGACGGATATTTTCAGTCTGAATTGTATTTTCCAAAACAGGGTCTCCCCACATCGGTTCCTTCTCCTGAATCAATTCATACAGAGTTTCTGAATCACGACTGGTCTTCCGTCTTTTTCCTACATATTCGTCGTGGTGATTATATGCATCCCACAAATCGTCATCATCAGATTGATGTGGAAGCCTATGTGAGAAAAGCGATGCGAGAATTTTCTCGCCACGGTGGGCACAACCCATGTTTTGTGGCAAGCGACGATATTGCCTGGTGCCAGAAGACGCTCCCAACATGGTTTCCTGATCAGACTTGGATAGTTTGTCCTGGAGAGCTTAGCGATGCAGAAACTCTGTTCTGGATGAGCCTGTGTGGATTGGGAGGAATCTGCGCAAATTCGTCGTTTTCCTGGTGGGCTGCCTATTTTTTACGGTTGAGTAACCCTCAAGCAACAATTTGTATGCCTTACCCTTGGGGTACCAGACCTTTGCCAGAAGCCAAGGATCTGTATCCTGCCTGGGCGAAAAAAATTGATTGGTCTTAGCGGACATTTTTGGCTGTGTGTAGTTATTCCTTTCATTTAAGGTGGTTTTCAGAAATATACACTACAGTGTTCAGAATGCCGCGCTTTCGGCGCCAGGATTTTATTCCTATCGTTGAGGAGATGTTTGATTCCCTACATACTCGTCATAAGTGCCATGTTCATATAGCAATGGTATATGGACGTGGAAGGACTTTGTTGGGAATGGCGATGAATAGAGTGGGGTCACGATCACGAGGCGCCGGATTTTCTGACTGTACAATTCATGCCGAGAGGGCCGTTTTAAAGCAGGTGGGGGATATTAGTAAGTTGCGGGGTGCCACTTTGGTAGTCATTCGGGTTTCGGTCACGGGGGAACTCCGAAATAGTAAACCGTGTGCGGAATGTACATGCCATTTGAATAAATGTATAAAAGAATATGGCCTGAGTCGTGTATACTATTCCTGAGTAAACGCCGGCTTCCTGAGCCGTTCAACTATGTATACGTACAAATTTAAAGCCGATGTATGCAATACTGAACCCTACAAAAGCTCCTGCCACACACTGCAAGAATGTATGGCAGGATTTTTTCATGCGAGCCCACATCATAAGGAGCGAAAAAATCGTCCCTGTAATACCCACAGATAGACGATAGGTGGAAGGAACTAGGAAATAGGCACTGGACCAAAATGCTGTTGCGGTGGCCATATGCCCTGAGGGAAATCCTGGCGCACCTGCTTGATATCCCGTCATCTGAAGATTACAGCCTTCGGCGCCCTTCGGTCTTTTTAGAAAGGCAGCAGTGGATCCCTGTGTCAGAAATTTAATGAGAGCTGTAATTCCATCGGCAACCAGAATAATACCGGCAACTTGGAGTCCTACTTTATTCTGAAATGTTACAAACATAAATATAGGTAATGCTACGTAAAATACGGCCATAGAACTGATCCAATTTTCGGGAGACATGTTGGTACTTTGGTTAGGCTTTAGAATTAATGTAGGGATGTGTTTTTCATTCTATACAATATACTGGATAGAATGAACTATTTATGAGAAACCACGATTAGTACTTGCGGCGGCTTTTATTTTTCCGACGATTACGATATTTCCGTGTTTTTGTTTTTCTTTTCCGTTTTCCTCCGTTTAGATTCACGGAAGGCCCTACAATAACCTTTTGTAATTCAACATTCGCTGGATTAAATAGTTGATTTGTAAACGGATTTTTCTTACTCGCTAGCACCTGTTTCCAGGAATCTGTTGGGGTTCCATCGGCACGGACCGCTACAATCCGTTGACCACGAAATGTAGGATTCAGAAAAGCAACTGTTGTTCCATCCTCTATTTCTTCCCCAAAGATGTCCTCTTCATTATCCAGAATGGCGTAGTTATTTCGTTGTTTGGGTTTAGGTTCCTGCATAACAGCATCACGAACTGCTTGTGTAATCAGTGGGTTTTCTTGCCCTCCGAGAACCCACTGTTTCAGAGTCATCCCTTGACTATTTGTAAGAGTGACGGAGGCACCAGCATTCAGTAGAGCAAAGAAGATGGGTTCATAGACAACAGCATAAAATATGGGCGGTGTTTCCCAGTTTCCTCCATTATTGAGGTCTGCACCGCGACTAATTAATAGATTCACAATATCCAGTTTATTCTTTTTTACCGCGTGTTGGAGGAGAGTATATTCCATGTGTACACCCCAACCATATCCGGAATCATAGAAAATAATGAACTCGTGCTCCAGGAATTCAGGATGTTCGGTCAGAAAAGTAGAAAGTGCTGCTACATTGTTTGTCTGAATCCATTGCTGAACAGCAGTGTCTTGTTCGTTTTTTGGCCTTGAAGGTGGCATGTTCTATTCTTTATAATGATTTTATCTAGTTCAAATCAGAGGTGGCAAATCCATGCCCATGACCAAATTCCGTTTGGCCTTCCTGTCCCTCAATTGCTGTACCAAAGGGTTCAAATGTGCCGCCTGAAAATCCAAAAAATCCAGTCGGTTCATTGGCAAACAAACCACCCCTCATCGCTTTCTCGTTCATTGACGCTTTTTTTTTATACATGCTTGACATCATTTCATCATACCCCAAAAAACGAGCATCCTCTGGAATTTCAGTCGTACTGCTATTCGTACTTTCATTTTCTTCCTGAGAATGCTCTGAACTAGAGGAAGGTGGAGTAAACTTTTCCTCATCCCGTTCGTTACCACATCCTCCCAAATCAGGAATACAAGGTGCACCTGCTTCTGAGGAGGCTGACAGCGAAGAAAGATACATATTGGAAGGAATTGTTGGGAGTTTGGCTTTCATGTGTTGGAGCGCTGAAGTCCAGGACTTGAAATGTGTACAGAGGCTTTCCAACACTTCAGCAGGAGAAATAACCTTGTCTAAATCAGCCGGGATATCCTCTAGAGTCAGAGACTCCGTGTAGAAATTATTCATCATTTCCAGAATCATTTCTCTGGATGCCTTATTGAATTCAATCTTCACATCAATCCGACCAGGGCGTGTCAGAGCTTTGTCCAGACGTTCAGGATAATTGCTGGTAATGACCAGAATCCGCCCAGGGGTTTCCAACACTCCATCCAGTAAATTCAGTAAAAACGAAAGTGTGATTCCTTCCCCATCACCAATGAAGGGTGTTTTGGTCATTTCGCGATCATAGACCACATTTGTCAGACAGTCAATATCCTCAATAACGTAGAGTCGTTGATTTACGGGAATATTATAGGTTACGGGATTACCAGTACCCACATTTACAACCACTGCCTCATTGTAGAAGAGATTCATCAACTGTTTTTGAGTTGTGTAGGAACGTAGGGACAGGTTGAAAATATGCCGACCAGTATCTCGTGCAATTGCCTTGATGGTAGAGGTTTTACCGGCACCTGGAATACCGTGTAAGAGGATTCCAAGAGAATGAGGAATTCCGCGTTGACTGTACCATTCTGGATGATGGACAAACAGATTCAGACGTTCCTTCAGTTCAGCAACATGGGCTCCAAATACATTGGTAAAACTCTTGAAGGTGTTAAATTCATTCATCGTAAAGGTGAGTTGTTTGGGAGCCGTGGACCAATTGTAGGTTTCTTTAGGTTTTTCCCCTTTTGCCAGAGGTGCTCTTACATCAATCTGTTTCTGAGGTTCCGAGGGAATTTCATTGAAAAAGAACTTCTTGTTTCCCAGTTTATTGTTTTTCTCATATACGTAATTCCGATGGACTTCGTCTACCCAATCACGGAGTTCATTAATTTTGAGCTGTGTGGAAAAAATGGTCAGTTCAATAGATTGAAGTTCACCTTTGTCATCGTAGGCGACACCGTGAACTTTGGCCTTAATTGCCGGTGTAACCTGGATTTCATCGCAGGTATTCAGAATATAGCGACGTTCCAGTTGAATATGTTTGGAGGTATTAATATTACAGAGATATTCAATTACACCGTCGACTTTTTCTACGAATTTATTGTTTTCATCGGATCCTTTGGCATACTGACGCTTCATAGAAATACTGAATACCTCCTCTTTTTCCTTGATAACAAGGGAAGGAAGGAAATGTTTGGCATCCAGGGTTTTTTTGAAAAAGTAGGCTCTGACAGCAGACTGAAACTGAAGCCAGAGTGTTGGAATCGCTCGGAACAATTGTTCAATCAGATTCATTATCAGCATTGTATACAGCATTGTATAAATATCGGCATATCCACCACCTGGATTCTGATTTGATTTGACCATAAAGAGGGTCATAACTTGCGTTTTGAGTTGTGTGAGGTCCATGGTTCAGAATCAACTTAGTTAATACTTTTCTGAAAACCTTAGACCTTACAAGTATGGTCCATAAAATTGAAACAATATTGTTTATGTCAACTCTGTGTGTAGATTCTTTCTAGTTTATTTGTTTTCTTGCCAAAATGAATTTTGATGCATTTCGTGTTTCTGTCCAAAATGCTCTTGGATTTGAGACATTTTATCCTGAACGGTTAGATGATTCCGTGGAGATCTATGCTTTTCTCGTTCCTCCAGGGATTTCAGAGAAAGTCAGAGATGATTTGGGAAACTATATTTCGGCTATGTTTCAGAATGCTGGGCGAATTTGTGAGGGTGTAACTTGGCATGATTGTGGATCGTATCAATTTAACTGGTGCGGTTCACGACATATTACAGCCAGTTTTGATACACATCTGGTATTCTGGCTGTCAAACGACCAATCAGAACCTGTACCATTGGTTGAACTACCTCCAAAGCCTCAGCTCGATCGTTGGATAGTTGTAGAAGTGGAATATGATCATGTACGTGCTGATTTATATCCAGATTCGTGTATGCGTTTTGATAGTGTATATGCTGTGGCCACAGTTGAAGGGAAGTACATGGATACTAAACATCGGCTCATTAATTCTGTGAAGGAAAGTATTCAGCGGATTTATACTATGTAATATATGTGTATAAAATAAACATATATCGCTAAAAAGAGAATTGAGTTAAACACAGTTGCGGGTTTCCATTCCATTATTTTTCAAGTTGAAAACATGTTTGTATTGCTGTGGGAAACCATCTGTTAATATTAGACGATGGGTGTTGAAGAACACTCATAAAAAAGAACAAACGAAAAAAAAGAAAGAAAACAAGACAAAAATTACAGGATTCCATACATATTTCGGAATATACGGAGTTGAAAAATACTTTGTATATTTAGACATACAAGTTCTTCATTTCCATTCCTCAATCATTTGGAATCTAATTCTGTATCAGACTTGAAAATGACGAAATTTTATGAAATTCTCAAACCGCCTTGGCGGTTTGAGAACCAAAATACATGTCATGTTTTAAGGCTGGTAGGGAAAACAGAGATTGTAAATAGCGACAATTGACACTCCCCAACGGGGAGTGTTTCGCCCAGATTTGAAAATGACGACAAGTTACGAGAATCTCCAACCGCCAGGGCGGTTGGAGAACCATGAATTGTATAATATTTCAAGTCTAGTTTCGCAATTTACAACTCTGTTCTGCGTTTTGGTATAAACCAGAACGGTTACTAGGAATTCGTTTTATTCAACCCCGTTAGGATTGAATAACAAATTCCTAATCAACAGAAAAAGATTCATAGCATCCAAGATGGATAGTCATAATGACATTGTATATATATATTGCTGTGGGAATCCTACCCTAGACTCAAACAAGATTCAAATTCTCAGTTTGAGAAAAGTTTTGAAACAAGTTTTCAAGATTGATTGCTGTAGGAATCTTTAGAGTCTAGGAGAAGAGTGGAAAGGACCCAATCAGTGTGCTGCCTGCTCCACTCTTCTACTTTGGTTATTTAGCCAAGGCTTTAGACCGTGTTTCGATAAGCCTCACGTACCGGATTATAGCGTTCGTCATCCAGAATAGCTCTCATTCCAGCATAGGGAGTAATACAATCTACACCTCCTTTCTGTAGTACTTTCAGAATGTTGGGTGACCAACCGCTAATCATAAGAACTCCTTCATCGGAAGCAGTGGCATGGAAATCCTTATATTCCGCCCTCAGATTCCAAATGATTATCCGAGGAACTTTCCATCCGGCACCATTACCGCTACCGCTTACCCAAACACGAGCACTGGCTTCCTTAAACTCCTGGCGAATTTTGGCAAGTTGAGTAGACCAGGAATCTGTGTTTGTTGAATAACCGCCGTATCGGCGATCACCACTTTGTTTCGCAGCATCCCAGCCCATATCGGTCAGAACAATCAAATCCTCGGGTTCTTCGCCAATCGGAACGCGTGCCTCCTCCATTTTCCGAATAATGAGTTGACAGGCTTTGTAGAAATCTGTGGAAAGTCCTTGACCGCATCCTTCTGTTGATCGAATTTTTTCTTTCAGAGTCGTTTTACCCACAAAGGAATGCCATTTAGGAGTGGAATCAAAGGTCAGAATGTGATCTCTGAATGCCGGTGCCGCAATTTCAGAAATCAGAATTCCCAGAGCAAGAGAAACATCTATAGGTGTTCCTGACATACTTCCGCTAAAATCACACATAGGTACAACCTTCCCAAGACCACCCTGTTTGGCTACGCCTTCACGAATGGAAACCCATTGTGCTTCCAACAGATCCGCTGCTTCTTTTTCCTGATACCGAATTGTAGACACGATTTCGTGGGGATAGACAACATTGGCACCCTTTGCCGTCGCTTTTCCCCCACGAACTTTAGCAAGAAAATCAACAAAATGCTCCTTACAGGCGATTCTATCAGGATCCGAAGAACGTTGTGTTTGGGTAATTCGACGTTTCTGTTTTCCTGATCCATCAAGTTTCAGATTGAAGAAGGCGGCATTGTGAATTTTCATAGACCGTCCAGGAACATGATCCGGTGTAATGTCTGCCCAGGTTTTCCCACACATATTGATTTCCGTGGTCTTGAGTTTGCGATTCCTGGTAGCAACTGCTTTGCGATATTCAGCCATACGAGAACGAGGAGGAATGTGGGAAAAGAGGAGATTCGCGAACCGCCTAGCCAGGCCAGGATAGGTCTTGGACGTTTCACGCGGAATCCATTTGGCCAGCAGAGATTTGGGTTTTTCCTGGAGTCCATCAGAAACCCAGGTTTCCACGGTTGCCCATTCTATTGCCTCTTTCAGTTCAGGAACATCATACAGTTCCCACAGATCTCTCCAACATCCATATTCAGGAATTAGTTTCACCAGATGTTTGGTTAGCTCTGGATTACGTTTTGCTAGACAACGCATCATGGTGTAAAACAGGTCACGCTCCCCCTTACCTCCGCGAATATCACGGAGTTGAAAGGCCATCACGCAAAGGTCTTCCAGATAGGCATCGGGTGCTTTTGCTATAGCGTTGGCAATGTAGGATTCTTCAAGACCTCTTGTCAGCATGGTAAATAGAGACACACGAACATCTCCTACACCTTCCTCGGTATACACGGTTTCACCATTAATACCGAGTTTCGTTTTGGGTTGCATTTGGTAGTTCATTGCTGCTACAAAGGCCATTCTACACTTATTACTTACGGTTACCTTTACGTACCTTAATACTCTGGGTAATAACACGAGGAGACTTGCCCCTACAACGGAAGGATTTCAGAGTTCGACCCCGTGTTTGGAGTACGGATTTCACACAAATCGCAATCGCTCGTCCCTCGTTTCGTTTGCTGTTTTTATTCTTGAACGTTTTCTGAACTTTTTTGATACAAGAGCAGAATTTTTGTGTTTGGGGTTCGTGCATTTCTACTCTTCGTTAGAAAAAACTAAGGCAGGGGCATTGCTAACTTTCTGAATCCTGTTCTTTGTGTAGTCGGTGGCACAGGTTCAGTTCCATCACTTTCAGGGGTCATTCGGTAAGGACCCTGTAAAACCAGAGTTCCAGTATCTAATGCTCTGACAACGGAATCCAGGACACTCATTTTAAAACGATTCGCAGCCTGTTTTTCACCCCGTGTATTAAATTCTGAGTGGTAACCTCCCAGAAGAGTTCTGGGATCCAGAAGACGATAGTTGCGACCGTTGTAGGGGACGATGTAATACTTACAACTTGTCTGAACATTGACGTCAAAACTCTGACCTGTTTGGGGATTCAAAAATGTCATGGAACGCATAGGTTCTGATTGCCGACGCAAAAAACCACTGAATCCATTTTCTCGGAATTCTTTTCGGGAAATGTACAAAACATCCACATCATTGGCTGCCGGTGCCGGAAGTTTCAGAAGGGCACCGTAAATTCTGACAGCCTCTGAACCTGTTAGGACCCATTTATCGTCAAACTCAATATCAAAAACTCGCTGGTAGTCTTCGATTAATCCGCCTCTTTGTTTTCTGATTTTACGAAATTTGCGACTTCTGTGTTTTCTGGAACGATTTCTGCGCGTGTTTGGCATTTCCTACATATCCATCCGATTATTCTACCTTTCTCACAGAAGTGATCTGAATGGTGTCCTTGAATCCGCATACACCACTGCCTTCACAGTCATGATGCATAGTGTAGGGCAGGAGAGAAAAGCGGAAGGGCTTCTGTGTAACTACATCAATCAGAGGTAGATATACAGTATGTGAGGAAACGGTTGTATGTATAGGTGTATCGGCAAACCCCTCAACATCGGAGCAATATCCGTCATGACTTGTGACACGACTCTTGAACTCCACAACATAATGAGGCTCATTGAGCTTCTGTGTGAATTCAGTGGGAAATCCATCCATCAGGTCAATGCAGTGAATCCAACGAAAGATATGGGTCTTCTCGTCGGCCCAAGTGTACTGAGAAAAGTAATCCATGGTTAGGGAAACGAAAAGGAAAGAAAAGGAAAGAAACGGAAAGAAAAGAACACAAAACGACCACAAACACAACTGCCTTGTCAAAAAGTCTTCAATTTTTTCCGTCGTTATGCACTAAACCAGCGGTTCCGAATATGTCCATGGAGTTCATTTGAAAGCGCTTGACTTCCTGTATGCGCCGAAGTTGCATGAATTCCGCCGTATTTTCGTGAGAGACCGGCGGAATCAGCCATGTCCTGCCACGAAGACCACTGTAGGGTTATAGGTGTCGCCGGTACAACGCCCGTCTGAATGAGACTCGCTTTAGCCGGAAATACGAAGGATCCATACACACCTGTCTGCGCCTGCTGAAATACTGGTGAAAGCAGTGATAAATCGGAACGTCGTGTTTGTGCCGAGGAAGGAATTGACGCACCAAACCAATCCGTCATAACGAGAGCAAAAGACTGGGAGAATGCACTGTGTCCAGAGGGAAAATCGGCAAATGGCGGTGTTACAAAATCGGTTTCCTGATAGGGAACCCAAAGTTCGCCCAGAACAGGAGTTCCGTCATACTTTGTCAGAGTCTGACCACGATAGAGACGACGAATTTCCTGAATGGGTCGCGCCTGCATCTGGGTTTTCTTTAGGCCCCACACAAGTCGTCCCGTCTCAAATATATGAATAGCCAGATCCAATCCTGAATAGAAGAAGACGTCAAACCCACGTGTATGTGCAACGTCAAATGCCTGCATATATTCCTTCCAAAACCAGATACACATTCCGGGCGGAGAGACAGTGTAGGGTCCGCCGGCCCAGAATTCCGCCGTAACTTTTTGCGTATCAGTGAGTGTGTTGGTAATGGCGACAACTTCGGCAATCTCACTTTCTCTCGCCGCCTCGTCAGGATAGAGCGTTAAAGCAGCGGCTTCGACGGCACTTTCATCACCAGCCGTTAATCCTGTGCTGAGTACGTCTTTCCAGCTGTAAGTCAGATAGTTTTGGGTCTTTTCGCCAAGTTTCAGAGGCGTCCATTCAAGAGGATGAGGAAACGTGTTTGGGTCATCGGTACTCGTTGCTACTGTGAGTACCTGGGTTCCATTCGGTAAATCGGCCGCAACAGGAGGCACAGCCGCCTGTACGGAACCGTCATTACTACGATAGGTGAACCAGGATAACCAGGCACTCTGAAATGTTAACCAGTCACCGGTACTCTGAACACGGATAACTTCATCACTGATATTCTGTGTAGGAAATACCAGACGCTCATTTGATAGAAGGGTACTTCCATCGTATCCAGGAATAAAATAGGGCATACAGAATACTAACAGACGATTCATCCATAGATATATATCCGCCTCAGAACTGAGTGGATGATGGACAGACCAGTTCCAGGCATCTTTTGTACCAGAAATACGACTGGACGGTCTTACCCAGGAATAGCCCATGGCTAAAGTAGCAAACCACAGATAATTTATGCGAGAACATTTGGTCGGTCCCAGGTTCTGTGCGGCCTCGTAACGAAATAGATCTTCCAGAGCCAGAAACACCGCTTCGTCCAAGGAATAGTGAGGAGGATCTGGAAGAAGTGTGAGAGATTCGGGTTTTCCATTCACAAAAAAAGGGAGACCGCCCAACTGTCGTTGAACAACAATTTGATTGGATTTTTCATTTGTCTGTTCCTTTTTATAGTCTAGTTTATCACTAAACCAGGTAAACATGGTTCTATCACGTAGTCTGGCGGTTCTTACACTGGAGTCCATATTCTATTCAAAGCCGCCTACAAAAATCCGAATGTCAGAGTGTAGAGATTGGAACCGCCTGTCATCTGAAATTTCATGTCCTTCAGATCCGTTTTGGTTTCATAGGCTTTGTTATTAATATGAAGAACACGAGGGATGGGTTCAATTGCGATATCAAGTCGGATGCCAAAGGAGGCAAAATACTCGGCGCATTCCTGAATATGGTGTTCAGAAATGGCACCAATGTTAATGGGAGCGGGATAATTCTTTTTCAGAATTCCAATGAACAGAGTCAGAAGAACTTCAAAGAGTGCTGCGGGATCTCCGTCCACATCTACTTCCAGATCCACAGAATGGGGTGCTTTAGGAGGTGAAGAAGTCAGATGAGTGAGAAATGTTTGAACGTCCATTTGCCAAGATATACTATACACAATTTAGAATTGTTTATACCATATCTAATGTTTTGATACACACACACCCATTAGTTTAGCCGTGTATCCGGTGTAAATGGTGTACTTACATAGCGCTTATGGCACCGGTGTGTGAAGGGATTGCGTGTTTGATGAGGTTTACAGGGTTTCATAGCACGGCGTGTTTTTGATTTTTCAGAAATATGGGGAAGTTTGTAACGTTTGGACTGTTTGAGCAAATAACGACCGATATTGGAATCGCGGTTCACACAACGACGGGTTTTGGGATTCAGAATCTTGAACACGGGACAATAGGGGAGTCCAGGAATTTTCTTATCTAAAATAGAGTGAATGGGGGATACTTTTTTGCTTGTCTGAATTCCTAACAAATCCATCATGAATTGCCGTGTGTAGGCAGGCGTGGTTTTGGGATTGTGGATCTTTTCATAATTCAGAAAATCGTAGATGGAATAGAAATCCGTGGCCTTTAAATTGTATGCGTAGCAATTGTTTTCATATAAGCGACAGGTTTTCTTTTGTATGGGAAAAGTCAGCAGGAATTCCAGAACTCCGAGAAGTTTTTCAGATTTCGGAATGCTTCGAGAGGAATAAATCTGATACAGGAAAAAATTCAGATCACGGGATAGTAGGTTACAGGTAAATTTATCCTTGAAGTATTCGCTTCCTTTGATTTCTGTTCCGTAGTAATTCAGACAGCAGAACCCGAAATCAATGATTTTAATGTCAATTTCACCGGAGGGAAGGTAATTGTACATGACATTCTGAACGGTGAGATCGCGATGATTGAATTGGAGGCGTTCATTAAAAAATTCCAGAATATGCGCCAAATGAGCGACGGTACGCGGAATAATTTTATCGTTTTCTTCAATTGTCGACGTAGTATATCGTGAATAAATGGTTTCGTTGATGCGTTCATGTCGGAGTAGAATGTAATTTCGCTCGGGGTCAAAGGCGATTTCGTAAAATTCAGGAACGTAGGGACCTTCTGGCTGGTCTTTGCTTTCCTCTTCCAGAATAATATTGATGAGCGCCTGGATAATTCCAAGACGAATAAATTCGTCAAATGATTTCTGGTATTTTTCTATATCCAGGACTTTTACGGCGGAAACTGTATTTGTGACCTGGTTGGATACAAACAGTACGTCGCCCCAACTTCCCCCACCGAGTTCAAATCCGACGTCATACCGTCCTGAAGGAAATTCCATGACACCACGCGATTTTGAGTAAGTGCCCTGTTTAATGTAGTCCTTTTTTAGGAAGGGTTTAAGGTCCATTCCTTTTTTCAGAGTGAAAAGGAGTCCTTTTTTTCGGAGATCCATCTGCTATTCTGAACAAGGAAAAAATTGACGAGGGCAAAAGAGGGAGAATGTAGGAATTGTGAAAATGGTGTGTTTCTTTTGCTCGCAATTTACGGATCAAGTTGCTGATCATGACTCCAAAACTTGCCCCTTCTCTTCTTCCTGCTATTGCCGTCGCTGCCAATCATATGGTCATCTGGTTAGTCAGTGTAAGGAGAAATGGGATCACTGGGAGAGACCCTCGTGTGTGGAGGAATTAATTCCGTATCATGTTCGGATGAAGTACGGAATTAAGACAACGACGCCAATTGAATATGAGGCGGATAGAGGTGAAACGGAGGAGACGTTTCAGGAACTCCCGTATGAGGTTGTAGTTCCGGGCGATGATAAAAAGATGCGAAAGTTTATGGAGGACAATAAGATAAAACGTGTACACAAGGGTTCTGAGAACTTACAAACTATTCGTGAATGGGCGATTGAACGGGGTCTTCGGATTCGCATTGACGCTCGTTAATGGTCGCTAATGATCGGAGTAGAAATAGATAGAAACAGGTGTGTCCATACTTTTTGCTTTTGCCATAAGTTCAAAATTTAGAGAAAGACCTCTTACAGAATATTCAATGTCATCCAAAACCATGGTTCTTACATTAGACTTAAGTAACTTCATAAGTAGTTGTTCGGCAGTTAAATTATGGTTTTTTAGTACAGTTAATGCAGTTTGACGAAAGGACGTCAGGTCACCGCCATGATGTTTTCTATGACCACGGGTTCTATGTCTGCGACTTTTATGTTTGCGGGTTCCGTGTCTGCGAGTGCGAGTTTTAGGCATTTGTTTCTATTGAATGGAAATAAAAAAGTTTTCCTTCCATTAGTCATATAATCACTAATGATCAGATATCCAAAAGATAGATACAGGTGTGTCCATACTTTTTGCTTTTGCCATAAGGTGAATATTCACATGACCTCTTACCGAATATTCAATGTCATTCAGAGTTATTGATCTCTTTTCTGAATTCAGAAGATTCTGAATGAGTTGTGTCGGGGTTAGGGAAAAGGTTTTTAGCACATTCAGAGCAGTTTCAGGAAACGAATCCATGGTTACTTACACTATCACTAAATATATTTTAATCAATTTTTAAACTTTATTGGTCTAAATACTAATTACAGTATAGTAATACAAAGATGTCCCTAACAACGACGGCGATTGAAAAACTCCAGCAGAATATTAACAAACTAGAGGAAATTATTAACATCCAATTGGAAACTACTAGTAAAAACTACGGTAAAGGATGTCCAGGATATCTAATTCCATCCATCTATTCAAGAGAAAAGCACGTGGAAGCATTCAAGCGCCATTTTCTGAGAAATACCACGTATGCTAACAATAAGGTCACGATTAATATTGCGGATATTAATGGGGAAATTGATAAGGATATGTTGGAATTCAAAGAGGCTGTACTGAAATCCTACTGTAAATTTCTGAAACTACAACTTACAATTGTGGGTGGCTACAAGAAACCGGACGACAGTATTAGTAGAAAAGTATTTAATCTTTTGGGATAGTAGAAATGAAAACCCGTTTCAATCGCAAATCCAGAAAGGAGAAAAAAAACCGCAAGTCGCGGAAAACCAGAAAACAGCGTAGGCAACGAGGAGGTTCCTTACATCCTGCTTCTACGGTTGTGTATAAACCCGATGATGAATCGCCGTTTTTGATGACTGATTTGAACACAATGAAGAATGTTATAGAGGTAGATTACCGCATAAATTCTCCCAATACAGTATAAAATGTCCCGGATATACGATCCGTCCGTAAATGGTATCAGGTTTATCACTAATACTGGTACCATTTTGTCAGAATATGTTGGACCGGACTATCAAACAAAGTCCCTTCCTGATTTTTTGAAATACAAGGAGCAAATTAAGAGCGGAGAAGTTCTGATTCAGACCTATCAAGTTGAAAAAACGATATATATTGCAGGTGCACAGAAACAATTTGACTGGTTTCCTAAATATTCCTCTACAACTAAAATAGAATGAAACGTAACCGAACTAACCGTAGGAAATCAAGAAGGCTACGCAAATCTAGGCGCATTCGTAGAGTAAAAAAGTATCATGGAGGTGCTATGACTCCAATTGAAAGTAAGCCGATTGTAGTTGCATTTTTTCACGGTGGTATAACTATGGCAAAAGAAGGTGTAGAATGCAATCCTCAAGGGATGTATACCCTCAAATCCAATGTTCAGTACATGCATGTAGCACATCCAGGTGAATATATAATGACAGATAAAGCTAGACTAAAAACATTTTTAATGGACCCAAACAGTCGCAAAACGACCTATGAACCCATGTTTGATATACATTCCATGTCTGACTTAACTAAGGATAATGCTATATACAGAGATGTAGTACCAAACCCTCCATCAAATCCTAAAAAAGCAAAAAGTTATAAACAGGAAACTCCTTTCACAGGAAATGGAAATAGTCTGTTTGAAAGTTTTTTACGAGCAAAAGAAGGCAGCACAATTCCTGATGCACGATTGACTGTACATGTGCCTTCTGAAATGGAGTTTATGAGCCTATACGTCTATTATCCAAATGGTACATTAGCAGTAATGGGATTACCTCAAATGTATGAAACTCTGGGTTTAGGACCAGTTCCTGACAGAGAAATTGGAGTCAAATTATCACAGTGTTTTGAATTTCTTGAACGTACAGGAATCTATGACCCATCTGTAGGACTTGGATTTATTCAAATCAGTTGTAATATGTTTGAAACAGACACAGGAAGATTCACTAAAAATTTATGGGAATCAAATAAAGCATTCCGCGAAGCCTGTCATTCTATACGTAGTATATGGCACATTGTGGATAATGAGTATAGAGAGTTGGATTTGTTAGACTTTGACGAAATTAATAAAAAGTATACATTACCTATTGTACTGCCTGTTGTTATTCCATTTCCAAAAATTGGAGTAAAATTAAATGAACGTGATCCAAATGCTATGAGTTTGGAATAATTCGCTACCTAAACTTTCTATTCTATCTCAATAGTATAACAATGCTTAACAGATTTGTAGGAATGCTAGCCCTCCTGTTTGCCTCTGCTGAACAAAATGCTTGTATTCAATTTACAGTTTCGGCAGGAACCGGTTGTGCCTGGATGTGTAATTATTGTTCCACACAACTGAACACCTCAAATTATTACTTTACGGATGGGGTATGTACGTATGAATCCGGTGGATGTGTAGGAAATCCGATAGCAGGGAAATTATACACGTGCTGTTCGCTTTAGTTTGTTGAGCATTCTTCGGAAAAAACTGACCTTTGGTTTTGTTCTAGAAATCCATTCCTTCTGCATAAGTTCCTTGAATGCCACAAAGTCCATGTCAGAATTGGGGTCAAATTGCTGAACTTTTCCATCGCCGTCCAAATAATCAAAATAGTCATAATGTGTGGAGTCCTCGCCTTCATACATATAACACTGAATCGTTACGCAGGTTTCCTTGGCGTCCGTATTTTGCAATTGATGAACCTGGTTGAGTGTGGGACTAATCCAGGTGACATCGTCTTTTCCAAAGTCCGCGGAACTAAAGGAATCTCCACCCAAAAACGAAAACAAACTGACATGAATGCGACCATGTAGGACACGGATGATAGCATTTGCACCTCCATGATTATGTACCGGTGAATAATGACCAGCAGGCCAAATTTCCATAACATAGGGAATTCCAGGAGATTCCCCGTTGTTTTCATTCAGTGTAATGCGCAAATAGGTTTCTTTTTCATTGGGTACGGGTCCAAATTCCTTGCTTTTGGCCTTCAGAGTTTCATGACACCAACATGTAGGGGTTGCGATACTGTATTCAATTGCTTTGGAAAATTCAGGAAAATCAGCAGTATCCAGTACAAAGGATTTGCCAGAAATACAGGAATAGAGTTTTTGTGCAACGGTCGATAAATTTGCGGCCGGCATGTGAGAGCCCTTAGCAATGTCGTCCATCGTCAGAGTATCAGTACCTAGAACAGACAAAGGAACTGTACGAGTAATAGGATCACGTAGAAGTCGCTGAGGTATAATCGTATCGGATACGAGTTGAATGTTTGTAATTTGTTCTAGCCACAGCACCGTTTCAGAAGAGGAAGGGAACTGATATTTATAGATCGCGGTTTCTTTACGGGCTTCACCAATACCAGCCTGCAACAGAAGAGAATGTGCATCCAAACTGAACCAGTAATAGGCACCAGGTGTAGGAATAAGTCCTTTCGTATTGTTGGGATCCGGTAGAGGCTGGGAATCTAGGGCATTTTTCACGGAAACTGAACTTTCGCTGAACACGACGGATAGAACAGTTTCTTCGTTTGCGTTACGGAATTCAAATGTCGCCTGTTCACCGGTGCACTCAAACAAAAAAACACATTGTCCATGCACACTGAGTTGAATATTGGCAGAAGGTTTACTAAATGTAAGAACCCTAGGATGTTTCTGGTGTCTTCCGATAAATGTCATTGTATATACTACACTAGCATTTATGAATTCTTTAACCCCTTATATAACCTTAGGAAGCAGGGCTATTCAAACCACTAATTTTAATGATTTGAATAGCCCTACTTGCCCTTCTACTCGTCTCCAATCTTAGTTGATTGGAGACGACCAGAGTTGAAAGTGGCTGCCTCACCTGACTTGAAATATGATGTCGCCATTTTCAAGTCAGGAGACGACTATTAGGAAGCCCTGATTCAGGCAAAGGGCATTTCATCAAGTACTCTTTTCGCAATCGTTTGATGGCATTTGTAAGTTTGCTCATATCCTCTGGATTTTCACCTACTTTCTGAAGCGTAAGATATGAATCTGTCATACATTTGTATTCTGAAAAGAAGATTTTGACATCGCTTAGGAAGAGAAGTATCCATTGTATTTTATAATCGGATAATGTTATATCCTATTACAAATCAATTTTAATACATTATACTTTGAATTTTCGGTTGAATTGTTTTTTGTACCCTTCATATAATTTTTTATCAGTTACTATAGTCATATCTAGACCTGCCTTGACTTCTTCAGGATGCAGCGTCGCCGTACACACTAGTTCTTTTTCCGTATCTGAAAGTAATGCTTTTTGGGTTTCCGTGTAGAATTGCCAACATTTCCCGAATACCTCAGATGTAGAATCTCCTAACACATCGCTTATAAACATACGAAATGCTTCACGTGAAATCTGCTGCCCTGGGTTTTCGTGATTATTCAGAACTCCGTTTTCTTGAATATGCCTAAACTGCAGAATATTTTTATCGTCAACATACCGAGCGTTGGTAAATTTGGCAGTTTCTTTTTCATGCACAATAGGTAAGAGACCTGTGTAAGGAATGTTGGGACTGTTAGCATTGTTTGAATCTCTGTTAGGCATATGAACAGGGAATCTCTCAGAAGGAATATTCCAGGTTTTTTCAGCAATAATACGATTCACTTTGCGTGTTTTTGAAAAAGGAGCATTCCACATTTGTTCCACAAGTTCTTCTAATGCCTTAACTTCTGTCAGTTTTCCAATCTCTTCCTGCAATTCCAGAGCATATTCACGGGCTCTGCGATACCGAGCAACTTTTTCAGGAAATCCTCCGCCGTAATTGGTTATACGACAGTCTTTTTCAAAGGGATCGATACCATGTGGGTACTTTTCAGGTTTACCAGATTCCGCGGGACCTAGTTTGTAATGTCGATGGCCAAAACAAATACGACCACATGTTGTACACCAGGTTATGCGTTTTGAGGAACCACCTTTTTGTCTACCACCTTCTAGTAAACCGCCTATATTCCCTCTATTTTCATCTTCATTAAAATTATTCCCTCCATTTTCGTTTTCGTTTTCGTTTTCGTTTTCGTTTTCATCAGAATTCCATGCATACATTTTATACAATCGTTCATGATAAAATCCTTCTAATTCAGAACAATTATGGGACATATATAAACATCCATCTGTTCTTTGAACGTATTTTAGACATACGGGACAAATGGAATAATTTTCAACGCCTTCATCCGAAAAAATTAGGTCAAATTTGGAAATATCAGAACGTGACCAACCTTTCCACATGTTTTCAGGTTTGCGATACGATTTCAGAAGTTCCTCTATTTCGGAGGAGCCTTCTTCTTTTGCTACCTCAATACCCTCGTCAATGATAGCATTTGTATGAAGACCTAATTTTAATAATGCAGTTAAACATTCTATATTTTTATTTTGAATTATACTTTCAAACAGTAATTTAAAATCGCCAAACGAGAGTGCCGGCGTATTAACTAATTTTAGAACAGTGTAGGTATATAGCTCATTATTGTCTATAAGGCTAAACATATCTAATAAATCTGCAATGTAATTAGATGAATTATTATGCAATCTGATTAAGTTATCAATTGCTTTCTTTGTTTTATCAATATCTAAATTGTTATAGATCCATTCAATCCATAGTATATATAAATAATTGTTATTTATTACATCTTCTTGTAAAAGTATATACTCTGATAGTATAGTTGCATATTCCTTTGCTATGGTAGTTGGCCGGAACCTATATACTTCTTTAAATAGTCTTGTTTGTAACAAATAGAGTAATTTTTTATTATTTTCAGGTGTAGGATTAGACATAAGATATAGTATAACAGATTCCAATCGTTCTTGCGAAGAAAATAATGATACCATATTCATTCGTCGTGTAAAATCATCAATATTGTGTAAGATATCAATTAAATATACAATCAAAAGAATTCTATCATTTGAAAAGATTAACGGTACCAGATTTTTAGATAATAATTGCAGCATTTCATCAGAACCATAAAACATTTTTTTTCCGATAGATGGATTTTCCTTAAATAATTTCCTAAGTTCTGGAATATCACATAAATATCGTAGTCTTTTTGCATTATTTTCATCAATGATTGAATTAATTCTTTCTAATGAAAGGCTTTCAATATCTTCAATGTATTGTTTAATAATATCGCGATTTGTAAAAATTTCTGGTGTTCCTAATTCTTTCAATGGAGTTGAATTATACATATCATTAATCCATTCTTTTATAGAATTTCTTAATACAGCGTTTTTACTTATTTTTATAAATAATTGATGTATTACTTGAATTAACATAATTATATAATATACTTTGTCTTCACGCGTTATGTCTTCTTTATATAATTCATGCTGTACTTTATGTAATAAACCAAATACTACATTGTCTTCATAGAATGATTTATTTGATAATGTCATAGCGTCATACTCCTCTTGCGTTTTGAATGCATTTGTAAAATGTGATATGGGAAGTTGCTCACCTCCATTTTGTTTTTGCTTTTGTTTTTGTGTTTTCCGGAAACGTTTTGTCCGGAAACGTTTTGTAGTTTGTGACATTTTTATATAATATAAAGAAATAATTCTACGCCAAGAGTTTAATAGTACTCAAATAATACCTGTATCTATAGGCGTTCATTGTCGTTAGCCATTTATCAAGACCATGTTGATTAATGTATTCCTTCTGTCCAGAGTTGTAAATGGCGAAACACTCCCCGTTGGGGAGTGTCTGAACCCAAAATCGGCATTGCCGATTTTAGGTGACAAATTTCGCCATTTACAATCTCTGGCTTCCCTACCAGCCTTGAAATATGATGCATATTGTGGTTCTCTAACCGCAAAGACGGTTAGAGATTTCCATATATTTTCGTCATCTTCAAGTCTGATTCTGTCGTAAACACCATATGAAAGAACCGCATGAATGACCATCGGTTGCTTTTCTGCCTTGAAATATAACGTAATTCACGGTTCTCTAACCGCCAAGGCGGATAGAGATTGTCATAACTTGTCATCCAAAATCGGCATTACCGATTTTGGATTCAGACACTCCCCGTTGGGGAGTGTTTCGTCATTTTCAAGTCTGTCATACATTTATATTCTAAAAGAAGATACTGACATCGCTTAGGAAGAGAAGTATCCATTGTATTTTGTAATAAGATAGTGCTATATCCTATTATAAATCAATTTTTTATAAATTATACTTTGAATTTACGATTAAATTGTTTTTTGTATCCTTCATATAATTTTTTATCGGTTGCTACATTCATATCTAGACCCGACTTGACTTCTTCAGGATGCAAGGTCGCCGTACACACTAGTTCTTTTTCTGTTTCGGAAAGTAACGCTTTTTGAGATTCCGTATAGAATTGCCAACATTTGCCGAATGCATCGGAGTTCGGATTTCCTAACACGTCTCCCACAAACATACGAAATGCCTCACGTGAAATCTGCTGACCTGGTTTATCATGACTATTCAGAACTCCGTTTTCCTGCGTATGCTGAAACTGAAGAATATTTTCATTGTCGACAAAGCGAGCGTTTGTAAATTCGGCAGTTTCATGTTCATGCACAATAGGTAAGAGACCTGTGTAAGGAATGTTTGGTGCATTGGATTCTCCATTTACGGCATTGACACGAAACGCGGAAGAAGGAATATTCCAAGGATCAGGCTTTCCAGTAGCAATGTTGGCAATAATACGATTCACTTTACGTGTTTTTACAAAGGGAGCATTCCACATTTGTTCTACGAGTTCTTCTAACGCTTGAACCTGTGTAAGTTTTCCAATTTCTTCCTCTAATTCCAGAGCATATTCACGAACTCGGCGAAAGCGGGCAACTTTTTCAGGAAATCCACCACCATAATTCGTGTCACGACAGTCTTTTTCAAATGGATTAGTACCATGGGGTTTGAGAGATGGTTTTCCAGATTCTGCCGGTCCAAGTGCATAATGTTGGTGCCCGTAGCAAATACGACCGCATGAGGTACACCAGGTTATACGTTTGGGGGCACCGCCTTTTTGATAACCACCTTCTAACAGAGCGCCTAAATTTTGTTCATCATAAGGGTTATAAGAATACAATTCATATAAACGTTTGTGATAAAATCCAGTCAGTGCTGCACAATCATGCGACATGTAAAGGCATCCGTCAGTTCTTTGAACATATTTTAAACAAATTGGGCAAACAGAATATTTTTCCACACCTTCATCGGAAAGAATCATGTCAAATTTGGAAATATCAGAACGTGTCCATCCTTCCCACATGGGTTCAGGAGGCTTCTGGGATTTCAGATATTCCGCAACTTCAACAAATCCCCTCTTTTCTGCCAGGGTAATTCCTTTCTCGATGAGTTCATTTGTGTGAAATCCTAATTCAATAATTTGTTTTACACTGGGTAACGTATTTGCCTCAATAGAAATGAATAATAATTTATCCACGTAGGGTTTAATTTCTGTACCATATTTATTCAATAACTTATCTATTCCATACGCAAATAGTTCACTGTTATGCATACGTGCAATTGATAAAATAATAAGTCCATTTATTACATTCAATACACTTTCCGTGATGTTACGAAAGAAAAAATCAATAGCATATTTTGTCTTTTCTATATCCTTTGTTTTTGAATAAATCCATTCAATCCATGATCTAAATATTGATGTAGACATAGGTGCATTTATTTCATATATTGCATTGAGGATAATTTCTCCATAATCTTGAGGAGGACTAAATAATAAGGTATTGACTGTATAGAGATTCGGTGGTTTTACTGCATCCAAAAAGTATGCTAGTTTATCTGTTCCCTTTTTTACGTTACAAATATATTCTATCATATTTGGAATATCTAATTTCTTTTTTTCTTGCATAATATCTATTCTTCGTTTAAATTCATTTTTATCATATTCTGGAGTAATTAGATTTACGAGTATGTTTGATTTTTCTGACTTTAGTATAGTCATCTCAAATGCGGTATAGGTTGTTGTATCTGTAAGCAAATCTCCTAATAATCTTACAAGTTCATCGGAACCGTAAAACATTTTATAGGAAATGGTCAAATCGCTTTTGAAAAGTGCGCGGAATGTATTTGCATGGAAGAATTTTCTAAGTTCCGCTGCATTGTTTTCATCAATAAGAGAATGGATAGATTCCGATGTAAGGGTGTCAATTGATTGAATATATTTATTTATATAGTCAAATGATTCAAATAGTTCAGGGGTTCCATGCTCTTTTACAAACTCATTGGATAAGAATTCGGAAATTTTTACCTTTGATGTTTTCCTAAAGTTGGGATTTGATCCTAAAAAAGAAAGGAATTGTCGCATACACACAGAATATATTAAATTTAGATAATAGACTTTATCCTCTACTGAAGTTTGTTCAGGTATTTGCTTCATAAGTTTAGCTATCAAAGGTTCTATAACTGTTTTTTCATATTTAAATTTATTCTCTTCTGTCAAAGCCTTGTACTCTTCTATGGTCTTCACAGACTGCGAAAAATGGGATAATGGTAATTGCGATCCCCCAACAAATCGTCTAGACCGGAAATGTTTTCTTGTTCTAGGCATCTCTCTATTTATTCAATCAATTAATATTCTTTTACTGAGCAGCTTTTGCTTCAAACGCTGCTCTATCGGTTTCCAACAAAGTTGCCGCATCAAATCCATACTTATATGCGGGATCCGGATGTTTGAGCATATCTTCAATGTAGAGCATAATAGATTGTAGGGGTTTACTAGGACTCCAGTAATTTAGCAAAAGAGGACAATAGAATTGCCCAGATTCATGTACATTAGGATGGAAGATGGGTGTTAGAAATCGTGCATACGGAGCTTCAAACGGATACTGTTTGGAAATTTTGAGTTCAATACGGAAAACCTTGTCTTTGTAGGGTGTTCCCGGTGACCCTATAACTTCCGAATGCCAGATGAGTGGGTCTTCAGTAGGAATCAGAGGAAATTCAGAGGGTTGTTTGCGTTCATGTTCCAGGCGTTTTTGCCATGCTGCTAGACTGGTCATATTTAGTTAGCAACTATTTGTTTGTTGTTTTACTCAACTTTTATCAATTCCATTTATAGAAAGTATGCCCCGAGCCAGAGGTTCAGAACAGTTTCCACCTCGGTTTAATGAATTGTCTTTTGAAAAAAAGAAATATTTTGCCGGAAAAGCCCAAGAAAACGAGGAATATCTAACAAAGATTATTGAGTGGTTGAAGGATACGGAACGTGAGCACATTCAAGAAGAAGATGATACAATTATTCTTATTTTGCATTCCAAAGTAGACCGATTCATTGCAGAAGGAATTATATTGCCACCTCCCTATATACGTGATTATTTTTATTCTACACTGAAGGTTATTGACTATTCAAAGAAATATTTTGAAAATCCTCATCGTGAAGCAACACCTGCAGAAAAAAAGCAAATGGTATGTAGAATTATAAGGAATTCCTCCTATATAGACTACGATATCAATAATTTATTGGACTATTCAATGGTACCAACTCTTGAATATAATTCTGATATGGATTGTAATATTCTAAATATATTAGAGAAAATAAACAAACCAACAGTGAATAGATTGTTTCAGCATTGGATAAGTACAGGAGAATTACTTTCCTCTGATTTTTCTAAAATGAAGGAATTACTTGACAAAAAACTTGCCTATTGGAACCAGGAAAAGGAGAGAAGGCGAACAACTTATGGAAGTACTATGAATCACAATTATCCAGGATATATATTTAATCGTGGTATTGAACATTATACTCATGCAATTTCATTGATTGAAAAGATAGCACAGGAAAGGTCGCGAGAACTTCATACTGTCATGAAAAATGCCGGACCTAATTCTCATCTCTATAAACTTCCAGCAAATCTTTATTCCACAATTATTGAGTACAATACAGGTTTGAAACATGGTCAATATGGTGGAAAGAGTCGTAGAATAAAACGTCGTAGACGGTCAACTCGAAAAGCCCGAAAGTAATTAAGGTCTAAAGATAATAATTTAGACATATTGTAGGAGAGTTGGTTCTCTCCGGTCGTTGTATTGAGGTACCTCAATACTTCGGTCGGCTTATGCGGAGCATAAGCCAACGGTCGCATTATGCCGCGCATAATGCTTATCGCAGCATAGCTCAGCGGAAGAGCGTGAGGCCCATAACCTCAAAGTCGAACGATCGAACCGTTCTGCTGCGCTAGAGTACACAATTTGTGTACTCAACCTGTCCGTGTAGCGTAGTGGATAGCGCACCCGACTTCTAATCGGGGGGTCGTGGGTTCGAATCCCACCTCGGATATTTATTATAATTTCCTAGACATTCCTATGATTCATGGGTATGTCTAATGGACCCACCAGGGAAAAAATTGAAGACCACCCAGGAATTAAGTAGCGTTGTGTGCCTTCTTTCCGTGTTTTATCCGCTTTAAAATCCTAAAAATGAATTCCGTTCCCACCCTCAAGCTCCGCAAGGATATTTGGACTCATTTTCCCGTCTGTTTGAATAAGGTTTCCATTCCGTCTGCCGACAATCGTGATCGCTATTTCATTCAGTGGGACAATAAGAAATTGAAGGAGTGGAGTCAGAACATTCCATTCTACGCTACAGTGACCGAGGAGCGTCTCTTGAAGGCTCTTCGTCAGTGTACCCGTTGGTCCGTTGAGCCCGCCAGGAATTCCAATGAGATTTGTGTGATCGCCATGACCATTCCTGAACAGCCCAAAGTCCATACAATTCTTCCTGCTATTTATGCTCCTGATCCCAGGATTCAGAGTATTGAGGACCTCATTCAGTTCTTTCCTGTTTGCTGGCGTTCCAATCCTAGGAAGGGCTACACGAGTCTCAGTTTTCACATGACTCTTTTGAGAGCGTTGTCGCAGCGCTACAACGTACCGGAGTCGGAACTACAGTCCATGCTCAAGCAGAAGATTGTGGCAGAATGTGGGAAGGTATGGACAGTCCTACCAAGTGTGGAGAATAGCGAGATTTGCCGCCTACTAACAAAGTAATCGGCAAAAAATAATATATTTAATGGTTGGGGGTAAAGAAGAATAGGATTTCTCCTATTTTTCACTTGGGATAATATTTTTCAAAAATTGTGCTAATTCGTCCAAATAATTCCGCTAATCGCGGTTTTATTACCGCTAAATCCCTGAGTCTTTGTTCAATAAATGGATTCATCATTTCAAACACGATATTAAACATATCTTTACTTACATTATTTTTTAAATCATAAAATAACGCCAAATCCGTCGGATTCGATATTGGTTTAATATTTACGATATCAAGTGTTTGTGTTAAAGCCTGACCTGTTACACGGATATAAATATTATACAGAACTATACCAAAAGAATACACATCGGTAATTTTAGCAATGTATTCTGTTACATCTTTATACTCCTTTTTCTGATTAAAAATACCGGTTAAATGCTGCATATTCCGACTAAATACTTCAGAATATCCATCTTGTGATTCATTCATTAGCAAAAACGCATTATTTCTAAAATAGAGTGCCAATGGAAGATGTTGACTAGGAAATAAAGTAAGGACCATCTGAGAAAAATCCCGAATACTTTGAAGTATAACGGGTTTATGAATTCCAAAATGAATTTCCGTGAATTTTTTAACAAGAAACTTTGTTTCAAAAGGCCATACTATGTAATTATTGGCAAATTTTACAAATGGATTCTTCGTACTATATTTCGTCAAATCTTGTATAAATCCTACATCTATAAATCGTGTTTGGTATACATCGCCCACTTTCCGAGTAACAATATTTTCCACCTTAATATCCATATGTGCTATGTCAGCACTGTGTAACGTTGCCAAGCCATCCACAAGTTCCAAAATACTATTTAGGTAAGCACGCACATCTTGAGGCGGACATAGAAATTTAAACAAATCTATGCCGCCATTTGGCATTTGGACTAATACAGGATCCGTAATCGGTACAGGACAACTATGTAAGGGATTTTCGGCTAATTCATTTGCGGAAATATTTGTAGGAATTTTGCATATTTGTTTTGGGTACAGAATAATACTGTAGGGATCCACAGTCAAGTTTAGTTCTTTAAATGCGTCCTCTATCAGTAATCCGGCATCAATTTCCTTAACTGCCTCTTTTTGAGACATAAATTTTGTGATCATTTCATCGGAAGATGGAAATGTCTTGGAATCAGTAATACAACGCACCGATGGATTGTAGGAACAGCCAAAGGCACCGAAGCCCATAAATTTTCCACCCTTACGCTTTCTTGGATTCCTTCGTGTTTTGTGCTTACGAGGCATTCTATAAGGCGCCAAGAAAGTTTCGCAAGTTGTAGGTAATTGTTGTAGATCCCAACATGAATAAGAAGAGTTGTTCCCATTCAGAGAATACATAGGTTTTGTGAAATGCTAAGATGAGAAGATAGGGTCCGTATAGAAATATGTCAAGTAAACGAACCCATTGCGCCTTTCCAGAACCGGAGGCCAGTATCCATCCCAAAATACCAAACAAAAGAATGACACTAAGTTTTACAAGTAGCATTTGTTTATTCAGCATATTTAAATTATTACGGCCAAGTAAGTTGTAAGAATGGATATCCTTGAAACAATGCTCCAGCAGCTTTCTAACAAACGAGGTCCGGTAAATCAGACAAAGGTGGCAATTCTTCAGAGCATGGCGGGTGTGTTTGAGTTGGCGGAAAAGCTGGAAAAGAAAACAAAAGATCAGAATACTCTGTCTGAATTTTTGGAGAAGTGTCTGACAAGTCGGTCCAAACCACGGGCTTTTCAAAAAATGGTAGAGGTTTCCAAACAAATTAGTGCCATTCAGGCTACGGAACTGAAACCGGTAGCTAAACCACCTGCCGTAAAACCGCAAAGAAGGCAACTAATCAAGCAACCAAACAACCAAATTCATATTCATGTAAATGTTCCCACCCACCAAGGCGGTGGGTTTCAGAAAGCTCAAGGAATAAATAGAAAAAAAGCTATTCCCAAAAGTATCAAAGAAAAAGTCTGGTATACCTATATGGGAAAACAAACAACAGAAGGATTATGCCCCTGTTGTCTGTCAGAATCCATTAAAATCATGCATTTTCATGCCGGTCATGTGATCTCTGAAGCGAATGGTGGTCCGGCAACCGTGGAGAACCTACGACCCATTTGTGGGCGCTGTAACTTACAAATGGGTGCCATGAATATGAATGAATATATGATGAAGTTTTATGGACGTTATTTGCCTTAATATTTTTATATCCGGACAATTTCCTGAATCCACCGAAGTTTATCCGAATAAGCCAACACAAATCCGGCCTGAACACCTTTTTGAAACATTTCGGCATCTTTGGTCGCACGAATGGTGGGCAGAAATGCTTCGGCATCCCTAACATGTCGGTCATTCCAAAGCCTAGTAAGCCGAGCAAATTCATTTGCGCCATCCTGGGACTTTACGAGCTGAGGCAGGATAGCACGCAATCCTTCACGAATGGCATCGGCGGAGATGTAAGGACGCCGGCAAACACCAGAACGAATAAACACCGTTTTACGAGGTTTATTGAATTCATACATCAATGCCTCAATATAATTGTTCAGAATACAGGCCTCGTCCTCCCAGGGTTTCAGGGGTTGAATGGTATTAATGGCATTAAAAGTTTCAATGACTTCGGATTCAGTCTGACATTCTTTTTCATAGACAAGAATGGGGAAATCTTCGGCTCCGGGGTTCTCCGCAAAATATTTCCGAAGTACATGCGATCTATGTTGGCCGTCTATGATATAGGGTTGCCGAAGTTCATTACCACCGGCGTCTTCTTCTTTCAGAATCGCCAGATAGTAATTGCGATCCAGAAGTCGCGGGTTCATTCCGGTTTGCTTGACCAGTCTATCCACGTGCCCCGAGTGAAGATTTCGGTTATTCTGCCAAATAGGCACGGTGATGAGTTGTTTGGCACCGAGGAGTCCTACACGAGTTCCGTCGTGAAGTGTATGGAAATATGTGGAAAGCATCCGATTTATTTGGTACATAACACTTTTTAAGCCATGTATGAGTCAATTTTATTGATCCATACTAAAATGACTAGACTGCGGATAACGCGAAAAAGGTCAAAAAAGCCGCGTAAGAAAACGAGAGGAGGACGAGTGTTAGGATATGGAAGATTTGGATGCGTAATTTCTCCACCCTTGAACTGTTCTGGTAAACGATCCACGGGTGTAGGAAAACTTTTCTCCTCTACAAATACTCAGCGTACTTGGGGAAAAGAATTCCGAGAATTGTACCCTTTGTTAGAAAATCCGGAATTTGAAGAATATCAGCGGAAATTTCCTACAGAATGGGAAAAAGCGGAAGAAATACGACGTCGTATACCGTCTGCCGATGATTTATTTGTATTACCAACAGAGTCTTGTGGTATCTCGGATCCGATGTCTGAAAATGTGGTGGCCTGCCTTACCAAAGTCTCGGCAAATCTGAATACACAACTGATTCTTTCTCAAGCAGAAGGCAATTTACGGGAACTCATTGCATCAGGAAAAGAGATGAAGAAGCACATGTTGGAAGCTCTGGAAACACTGAAACAAAGTATCCATATACTTCATACACATCGTATCATTCACAATGACATTTCCATGGAAAATATACTGTGGGGGTATTCAGGAAGTGGAGAACTCTGGTGTAAGTTGGGGGATTTTGGAATTTCCATGATGTTTCCCACTTTGGATGATAAAGATTCAACCGCACGAATTGAGGAATCTGCACGAAGTTCTTCCTCTAGTAATTCGTTTGGAAGTATATCTCCAGTACCACGGGCTCCTACACCTTCTATGCCTCCACTTATTAAACCTCTTGCTCTTACTACCAAAAAAGGGTTGGTCCCTAGTTTGGCTCTTGGTAGTTTAGTTCGTTCCCCGCGACCAGAATCGTCACGGATTACTGTGGAAAATGAATTTGCTCGTATGAAAGAAATGGATTTGGCAGCATTGGATGGTGTTTTGCGGATTGTGGGTGTTTAGGCATCGTCTTTACCGATACCACAGCGACCTCGGCAGACATCAATACAGCCGCAGTGCAGAGTCCCGCAATCTCCCTGGCATTTGGAATAATTACAGGCGCATGGTGTTTCATCTTCGTCCTCTGAAACGTAGCAATGCTCCACCTCGTCAGAAGCATCGTATTCATCCATCTCGTCAGAATCCAACTCTGACTCAAGATCACCGAAAATCTCATTCAAGAGAGCATCAATACGCTCCTGAAGAGGAATATCCTGGCGTCTCATAAACTCCTCCATAAAACTGGTAGGAGTTTCTACCTCCACATCCATTGAAAGTGTTGCCATTTGAAAGAAAAGCGAAAAGAAAAGAAAACCCGAAAATCACCGAAAAGACTACCCACAAACAACTCATCAGCGTTCAGAGTCTTCAATTTTTTCCATGACGGGTCCCCAGGATCTAAACTTTCTTACATATTTTAGAATAAGACACATGGGAAACGTCGTGGATAAAATCACACCAAATGTATGGTTGGGTGGAAGAGAAGCCATTCTGGAAAATCCACCTCAATTTGATGTTGTGATTACAGTAATCACTAGACAAGAACTGGAAAACTATCAGATTGAAAAATATGTGAAACAAACTCATCCAAATTGTGAATGGGTTTATTTTGATGTGGATGATGTGGAAGATGCTCCCATTCAGACACTTTTCAGAGAAGTTCATGAAATTATTCAGAAGGCGGAGTCTGAAAACAAAACCGTTCTGGTTCATTGTGCTGCCGGAATTAGTCGCAGTGCTTCTCTTGTAATTGCGCATCTTATGCTAAAACACAAATGGACGTTTCAACAGGCTCATTATTCTGTTAAGCTGAAACGGCCTATTATTACGCCAAATGATGGATTTGTAAAGGCTCTGAAAGAGTTGGATTATGATAATTCAGCAAATTGTGATCCCCAAAAAGGTTCGGGGGCACCACCTGGTGCAGGAGGAGCAGATGGCGGAGCAGGAGGAGCGGGAGGAGCAGGAGGTGGGGAAGGCGGTGCTGGCGGAGCAGGAGGAGGCGGAGCAGGAGGAGGCGGTGCAGGTGGCATGGGTCCGTGATGAGGTGGTGAACGATGATATCTAGGGTAGGAATAAGGGCGAGTGGAAATTCCCCAACGAGGGAAGTAATTATCAAACCATCGACCAGAATACCAAGGAGTCGTATCCACAGGAATGTAGGAAGTTGTGTAGGTCACTGTTTGTGGTGTTTGTGGTTTCTGGCTAACCAGATACACAAAATAGACAAAGGCAATCACGAGAATGAAAAGTAAAAGAGTTCCAAATGTTTCGCGCATTTCTATTTTTCTAGTGCGGAAAAAATTGAAAGAATAAGAAGAAAGTTTGAGTTGGTGTGTGTGGATTTTCTTTCGGTTTCAAACATGTCCACTTTGAATCCTTTCGCCCCTGAGTGGATTCCTAACACTCCTTCCAATTCCAAGATTGCTGAGCTGGTTCGGCTAGCCGGTAGTTCAGATGTGTGGGCCAGACATCGTCTATTCATGCCAACAGTGATCCATCCTTCCACTGCTGACATGACCAAGGAGGAGATTCTGGCTGCTGTCAGAGGACATCCAGGTGTTCTTCAGTTTCTCTCCGAGGAGCAAAAAACCTATGATGTGTGCTGGGCTGCTTTTGCTACGGCACCCAAACAGGCAGTCAAGGACTACGATTGTAATGGCGAGAACTTTCCTCTATACTATGTTCCTTTGGAGCATCGTACAGAGGCACTCTGTCTGGCGGCAGCCACCTGGTGTAATAGGGCTCTTTGGTATTGGCCCCCTAATCGGCGTAATCATCGTATGTATGCCAAGGTGGCCAAACTGAATCCTTCGACGCTGACCACTACCATGCCGGAGCCTTACGCCAGTCAACTCGCTAAAAAAACACGCACTCCTAGGCCAGCTACTTTACCGGCAAAAAAATAGTAAAAGTATTCCTAGACAATTTCCGTTAAGCACGTTTTGACACCTGGAACCTTTTGCGCCAACTCCTGTACATACACTATCCGATTGGTTAGCGAGTTCTCAAAATCAATTATATGAACACCAATTTCACACGTCCCGCCAAAATACTGAATATTGAATTTATTGAGCAGAATGTTTGAACTTTTTGATTCCACATACTTCAAAACATCGGTAACGCTATTAATATCACATTGTATGACCAGATTGTATGCCGTTTTTTTATATATTTGTTTAATCCACCGATGTCGCATCATGGAATTTACGGCGGTAATGATTGCCGTTGAAAGAATTCCGATTCCCAACATTCCTCCTCCGCAGAGTGATCCAATTGCCGCGGAACACCAGAGTGTCGCGGCGGAGTTGATTCCTCTGACAGTCATTCCTTCTTTAATCACTACACCGGCACCCAGAAATCCAATTCCTGAAACAATCTGGGATGCCACACGTGCCGGACTATTAAGATCATTCAGACCCAAGCCCAGGAAAATAAACAAACAACTTCCTGAGGATACGAGAACATTTGTGTGAATTCCGGCGAGCCCTTTGTGAATTTGTCGTTCCAGACCAATTATAAATCCACACAGGATTGCGATACCAAGCCGCAACCCTAGTTCAGAAAGTTCAAACAGCATAGTTCAGGTGACACTATGGTGAAATGGTACAAACCGATTCATTTTTTCCAACGAAAAAACGGTTTTTCGTTTTTTTGGTGTTTTTTTGGTTTTTCACTTTGGACTCTGAAAATCACAGGGTTACAGTTGTCCATGCTACTTTAGCTCGGCAGACAGGACAGGATGTAAGGGTTTTCACTTTGGCATCGGAACACACATGTCCGCAAGTGGGGACATGAAGAGTGGAACAGGTCTTCATGGAAATCAGAGTAATAGGGCACTCCATGTCTGTCTGCTGGGCGTTCTGAGCAACAATTTTTGCAACATAGGGTGCTAGAGGAGCGGAGATGTTGGAAACACGAGGACTGGATGAGGTGGAAAGAAAGGAGGGTGGGGGTAGAGGCAGTGGCTGAAAGCTTCCACGCTCATAGTCACCAGAACTCGCTCTAGGCCTAGATGGAGGAAACGAAACCCAAGGAGGAAGAACGGAGGATGCCATTGTTTGAAATGAAAAGAACGAAAAGCAAGAAAGCCAAAAGAAAGGATCACAAAAAGATCTAACCTGGCCAAATAAGTTTCAATTTTTTCCACCCCTAATTTCTTCCAAGAATGCCAAAGGATCAGTTTCATGTTTGAATAATTTCTGGGAAATTTCGGCTTGTGTGAAAACTCCATCAGGAATCGTAAGCAAATCGGATTCAGGCATGGACGAACCATACCATTTTTTGTAAATTTCGTAAATATGTTCCTTTTGAAGATTGGTGAATTCAATCTCCATATCAATGCGCCCAGGGCGTCGCAAGGCAGGATCCAATTTATCTGGGTGATTCGTGGTCATAATAATTACACGACCAGGACATTCCATCAGTCCATCAATCACTTCCAGAATTGCACCAAGCGTTAAATCCTCCTCTTCTTTTTTGTTTTTTTCCTTGGTTTTTTCATCTAATAAAGCGGTAGCAATCTGGCTCAGGACTTCCCCTGAAGAATCTGCCAAGGAAGAAGATGAAGGAGAAGCCTGTTGGGAACACCGAGGACAAATATATTTATCCCAGCCATTGCAGTCAATTTCTTCAAACACGTAAATTCGTTTTTCTTGAGGAACAGCCAAATTATCACTAAAGAATAATTCTTCCAGGCGTTTTTTGGTTCGAATTTGATTCATGGGGACTATAATCAAATGCATATTCAAATAATTTGCTACAGCCTTGATGCAACTTGTTTTTCCCGTGCCAGGAGTTCCATAGAAAAGTAAACCAAGTGTCTCAGGAAGACCAAGACATTTGTACTTTTCACGATGAACAAATGTACTCAGGCGTTTTATAAGTGCTTCTTTTCCTGTAAAGAAAAGATTGTCAAAGGATTTGGAAGACTGAAATGGCATATTCTGTACGGGAAAATACAGTTCTGTTGGACTGAATTCTGGAGTTTTAAATGCCGGTTTGTAAATGCGAAGTTCCTTATTGTGTAATAAATCGAGTTTCGTTGTATAGGTAGCCAAAACACCATCCAGAAATTCAAACAAATGACTTAATTCCTTATTTGTTAGAAGGGTAAAGGTTATAGTGGACATTTCAATAAGTGCGGATTTAACGGTTGACGACTTTTCACGACTTTCATTTCCAAGCATATTCCCTGTATCTTTTTCTACCGTAATTCTACAACTAATGTTTGGAGTTAGTTGCACTGTAGTATCACTGGGAGGTAAAATAGGTGGAGCTTTTTCAGGGAAAAGTTCATTGTAGGGTAGGGGAAAACTGATAGCATTTGTAATCTGAATATCTTTACTTTTAAGACGTGCGTCTATATAATAAATGAGAGCCCAAACATTAGCGGGTATAATACCATAGGTATAATTATCATTTACATTTGTATACACCTTGGTAGTTAATTTATACTGGGATTTTTTGAACAGATTTGTGGTCAGATAGAATTGTTTCAGAGTTGACCAGTTCTGAATAAGAAGAAATCCCACTAAGAAAAGGGGAAGCCATGGATGATCCTTTCCAATCAGAAGAAAGAGAAAAGAGGAGGGATCTGAAAGTGAAAACATTGTAAAAAGCAATACACACGGTATAGTTTGATACAGAGATTTGTTCAATTTTTATATACTAAGGTTCATTTTGCGCATTGTAAATGCGTAGAATGAAAAAGTGTATTACATAGACCATATATTAACCATTACTTACGATATCTCTGATTAAACTCATAACGGTACCGTTCATAGGTCTTCAAATCTTCTGCTTTTTGTGCACTACCAGCTGCACCTCCAGAATATTCCGAGGCTTCAATCGCCGCCTTGAGTTCTTGTGGGTAAATCAAGGCTGTACACCCCTGCAACCAACAAGGCCCTATCATATCCATCTCTCCATTATTGATTGCTGAAGCAATTTTTAAAAGTAATATATCTTTGCCAATCATATCTGTTGCGGGATTTTCGTGGTTGTTAATAGATCCGTTAGCCATGCGATGTCGGAACTGAATGATATTTTCAGTATCATCAGAGCCTGTTGGATCTACGAACCCTTCTGGTGCTTCATGATACACAATTGGAAAAAGTTCCGCGGATCCAGCATTAGGATAAGGAATATTTACGCCATTTGTTGGAAGTGGTGCAACCTTTTTGAATTCCTTAAAATAGTGTTGGTATAGCGCGTCGGCTTTTACATTTCTTGCATTGTTTTCATATAATTCATCGTTTTTTACAATGAACGTTTGGTCACCCAGTTGAAATTGGGTATTGGATAGCAGTTTGCCTTTTTGATAAGAAGTGCTGTTAGGAGCATTAGGGAATCGTGTATTGGGTATATTAGCAAATTCTTCATCTGCAATATTCGTAAATTTCTTTTGAGCCTCAATTTCTTTAATAAGACGTTCTTTGCGTTGCAAAGGTGCATTCCACATTTCTTCAACAAGGAGTTCAAGTGCTTCATTTGTTGTAATTTCTCCTACCCTATTATTGAGTTCCTGTGCATATTCACGAAGACGTTGGTGTCTTTGGACTTTTTCAGGCTTGCCTCCACCTCCATTTGTTTTCCTACAATCTGTATCATAGGGTGCACCTGGTGGTAAAAGAGTTGGTTTATCAACTGTGTAGGAATCTAATTTATAATGTTGGTGTCCTTTGCAGATGCGACCACACAAAGTGCACCAGGCCACAACTTCACGACCTGTTTCAACACCGGCTGCATTCACATACCGGTGTTTATATTTATTGAATAATGCCTTGTGATGAAATCCTTTAAGTTCTGAACAGTTATGGCTCATATACATACAGGTTGCCTCGTCATGGGATACATATTTCAAACAAATGGGACAATGTGAATACAGAATTTCTTCACGATTTTTACCTTCGGCATTTTTGGGACGTTTCGTTAATGTGTTAGGATGTATTCGTTCTTCAAACAGAAGTCCTAGTTTTTCAGAATCCGATTTACTGAATCCAGGCCATAAAGGTGATGGGTCTTTAAGTAAGTTTTGTATTTCTTTAGTAAGATTGTGTATATGTTGGAGTGCATAGGTTTTATCAACATCCTTTTTGGTTAGCAATAGTTTAACAACAAGTATATGTTTCATTAGACATGCAACATACAATGGCGTGCTACCATTTTGTCTTGCCTTATTGATATCAGTTCTGGGATCGGATAGTAATAGTTCAACTATTTCTTTATGTCCCAACTGACTTGCAATAAATAATGGTGTGGTATCATCGTGCATTGCCTTATTCACATCAATTCTAGAATCGGATAGTAATAGTTTAACAATTTCAGCATGCCCATATTGACCTGCAATAAATAATGGTGTGGTGCCATATTTCGTGTTTTCCTTATTGATGTCAGTTCTGGATACTAATAGTTTAACAACCTCTGTATGTCCATTTTGACATGCAACATACAATGGTGTTGAGCCATTTTCATTTGATTTATTGATTTCAATTCTAGAATCGGATACTAATAGTTTAACAATGTTTGCATGCCCATTTTGACTTGCAACAAACAATGCTGTGCTACCATCGTGCATTGCCTTATTCACATCAATTCTAGAATCGGATAGTAATAGTTTAACAATTTCAGCATGCCCATATTTACTTGCAATAAATAATGGTGTGGTGTCATATTTCATGTTTTCCTTATTGATATCAGTTCTAGAATCAGACACTAACAGTTTAACAACTTCTGTACGGCCTTTAGCGCATGCAATTATCAATGGCGTGGTACCATCTTGCATTGCCTTATTGACATCCGTTCTAGAATCAGACACTAACAGTTTAACAATCTCTGTACGTCCATTTTGACATGCAACATACAATGGTGTGCTACTATCCTGCATTGCCTTATTGACATCCGTTCTGGAATCTGATAGTAATAGTTTAACAATTTTTGCATGCCCATCTTGACTTGCAACAAACAATGCTGTGCAACCATCGTGCGTTGCCTTATTCACATCAATTCTAGAATCGGATAGTAATAGTTTAACAATTTCAGCATGCCCATATTGACTTGCAATATATAATGGTGTGGTGCCATATTTCGTATTTTCCTTATTGACATCAGTTCTAGAATTGGACAGTAACGTTTTAACAACTTCTGTATGTCCATTTTGACTTGCAGCATACAATGGTGTTATACCATCATTTGTTTTTGACTTATTGACATCTGCCCCAGCAGCTAATAGTTCCTTCACTTTGGCGAGATTGTTATCTCGTGCTGCAATCAAAAGAGCAGTTCGTCCGTCAGCATTTAGGGCGTCATCTATAGCACCACCTGTATACCGGGATTTCCTTTTATGTTTTCGGGTATGTTTTGGCATTTCCTACACTTTACTAATATTTTATTTTGTGTACTGCTGTAATAGAATGCTATCGCGATTATTTTTGTTAGCGAATATGTTAGGACTTGGTGGAGCCCACACATTAGCGGGTATAATACCATAGGTATAATTATCATTTACATTTGTATATACCTTGGTAGTTAATTTATACTGGGATTTTTTGAACAGATTTGTGGTCAGATAAAACTGCTTGAGAGAAACCCAATTCTGAACAAGAAGAAATCCCACTAAGAAAAGGGGAAGCCATGGATGATCCTTCCCAATCAGAAGAAAGAGGAAAGAGGAGGGATCTGAAAGCGAAAACATTCTAAAAAGCAACACACGCTTTGTGGACCATAACAACGTCATATTCAATTTTTATAAAGGATAAAAAACAATTCTCCTAGATAGAATGAAGCGATCCCGGCGCGTTCAGAGAGGGGGCATATTTGGCATTTCAATTCCTAATCCATTTGATGGAGGTATAAATAAGCTGGATGAACAAGGGTTTACACAACTTTATAGGTCTGTACGAGATAATAGAACTGGTGCTGTAAAAGAGTTATTGGAAAAAAGTGCCGATGTGAATAAACAATCCCCAGGAAATCCTCGAGAGCAATCACTTGGAACACCTTTGCATGTTGCGGCATTTAAAGGATATACAGAAATTATGCAGAGGCTTTTAGGTGCTGGAGCAAATGTAAACGTGTTGAATGGTGAAAGATTAACACCATTAAGCATAGCAATTGAATCGCATATTGCAACTCCTGATAATATATTGCATAATGTAAATATACTCATTTATCATGGGGCAAATGTAAACGTAGAGGGAGAGTCTATATCACCTTTATATTTTGCATGTAAAAATAGAAAACGAGAAATTGTTGAAACACTATTGAATGAAGGTGCGAATGTAAATGCCGCAACTTCAAGATTTCATGATACACCATTACATATAGCAATTATCCGATATAATCCAGATATTGTAACGCAACTTTTAGCTGCTGGAGCAAATGTGAATGCAAGAAATCTGTCTGGACAAACTCCCTTACATTTAGCAAAGGATGTAAACGCTGTGACGCAGCTTTTAGCTGCTGGAGCAAATATAAATGAGAGAGATGGATCACAACAAACTCTCTTACATATAGCAAGTCTATCAGGTAACTTAAATATTGTGCGATTCCTTTTGGAATCTGGTGCAGATGTTACTTTGAGGGATAATGATAATCGAACAGCATTAGATTTAGTTAGATACAGACGCGGTTTAGAAGAAATTGATAATTTATTACGGGCTGCTCAACCAGTCGTACCGGTAGCACCAGAACCAGTAGTACTAGCAGCACCAGCAGCACCAGCAGCACCACGAGGTGTGGCCTTTGAAATTCATGATGCTTTTTATAAAATTAATAAAGGCAAATTGTTTGAATTTATGGAACGTCAAATACCAAATCTTCGGGTACAATTTAATGCAGCACCTAAAAATCCTGAATTTGGTGAATATGTGATTCAATCTTTGCGTAATTTATATGAGGAATTACCTGGGAATATTCAGGCAAATCGTAATCGCAAACAACAGGCGTTAACACATCTGGAATCATTTTCGGAAAGATTGAAGTCGGTGAATTACAATGATGAAACTCGTAAAATTATATTCTATGCACTGGAATTTACGAAACAGCAACCAGCAGAATTCAAAAATGAATACATTAAGAATTTTTCCTATGATTGTGCATTAGCCTACGGTGCGAGAGAGAATCCAATAAGTTGTACAAAGGGAATTATGGAACGAATTCTTACGACATTAACACCCTCATCCAAATTATATGCAGGTAGTCCAGTATATGATGAATTGGTAAGTATAATAAATCCACCTACAGTAGATGTTATTGTGCGAGAAGTTGGAGGAGAATGTGCCAGAATAGCGGATGTTACAGAGGAACAATACCGTGCTTGTGTTCATGAAAAAGTGCGAGAGAGATATGAAACTCTGGAATTACCCTACAGCGTTGAGGAAGTGGATGCAGAATTAAATAGGATGATTCCGATTTTGGGAATTTTTGGTGGTGCTCGTAAAACAAAAAAGACTAAACGCTCTAAGCGCTCTAAACGTCGAGGGAATGCATCACGGCGTCGATAGTGGTATCTGTAAACTCATCAGGAGTAATAATCACACTGGGATAAATACCTGTCATGACTTCCATGGTCTTACAGGGTTTTGTGTCCTTGCGCAGCAGATACTTCAGATTGTCCAGGTAGAATCGTAGTTCAGAGAATGTCATGGTCTTTGCGACAGGAAGTGCCTTCAGATCAACAGTTTCTCCATTCTTAATATAATCTTTATTTCGTAGATCTATTACTTTACCATTTCTAGTAAAGTAAAGAACCTCGTACGTTTTCTCGTTGTTCAGGTAGATTGCTACGTAAGGAGTCATTGTAAGTGTTATGCAAAACATAACACCTGCTCTAAAACTCTCAATTTTTGGGCAATTTTTCTATAACTGCATACCAATTTCCGAGCTCATACACACATGTTTGAATTCGGATATTACCACAAACGGCGGAAATTTCCTTTTCCAATTCTCCTTCAGAATACAAATGATAAAATCGTAATGTATTCTGAAATGGCACCATTTCATCCTGACTGACAAACTTTCGTTTAGAGGTCACCGGTTGTTCAAAGGCCCACACATAGATTAGAGCTGTGCCTCCTGGTTTCAGAATTCGCGCCAGTTCCTGAATAGCCAAACACCGTTCTTCCTTTGACCGAAAATGATGAATTACGGCAATACAAATTGCGTGGTCAAAGGTTTCGTCAGCAAAGGGAATGGCGGTCACGGAACCCTGAACCGCCTTCAGACCTCGGCTCACACAAATGGCGAGAAATTTCTCGCACACATCTACGCCTGTCATTTTCAGATCCCCACGATACAGCATATTTTTTCCATTTCCACAACCTATATCGGCAACTGAAACACCGGTATACAGCGCATCCAAGTATTCACGAACTCCCTTCCAAACAGAATACCGAGTTCGGCTAAACTCATCAGCAATCTGTGTGTAAGCCTCGGCAACCTCCATTTCTGAAAAACACTCTGATTTGCTCGGAATCTTGACGACCTTCAATTTTATCAGGCAAAAATTGAACTCTCTGGTCATGTTAGATCCAAGTGTGTGGAATTTTCTTTCATTTCTTTTCGTGGTTCTGACACAATGGCAACAAACGAGTGCTCCATTTGCATTGAGACGTTCAATAAGTCTACCCGTAAACCCATTCAGTGCCCGTATTGTGCGCATCAGATTTGCCGTTCCTGTGCTCAGCAGTGTATCCTGCTAACAAATCAGCCGGAATGCCCTCAACCTGAGTGTAAGAAACCGTGGTCTTCTGACTTCTTGCTGGAATCTTTTACACGTGTTTGGATGTATGGGGACTACAGGAAGCATTGTGAGAAATATGCACTGGATCTGGAGCGTGCCAGACTTCCAGAGACACAGGAAGATGCCAAGCGATACCAAGAGGCCAAGCGACTCATAGAGGAATTTCGTGTCAGAATTTCAACGTACAGGGAACAGATTGAGGCTCTACCAGAAACAAAGGAGAGAAAGGAGGCCGATAAAAAGTTGTTTGATGCTCGTGAGGTGTACAGGAAGTTGTGTGTCAAGAATAAGTGGACGTACTGGTGGCTACCTACAAATGCTTCTGACGAGCAACGAAAGGAGCACGAAAAGGTTAAAAAGCAGGAGGAGGCAGTTGAACCGATTCGGAAGAAGCAGAATAAAGCCGCACATTCCTACAAGTCCAAAATTTCATCTATTACTGGTAAGACCGAGTATAGGAAAGCACTGTATGAGATGGAGAATTTTGGAAGGGAGTATCGTGCTGGAGGTGAAAGAAATGAAGAGGCGCCCAAGAAGAATTGGACCTTTACCATGAAATGTCCAGCGGGAACTTGTGAGGGATTTGTGGGTCTGGATTGGACATGCGGTCTTTGTTCTGAGAAAGTCTGCAAAGACTGCAGGGAGGTAAAACCGAAAGAAGAGGACAAACATGAATGTGATCCTGAAAAGCGGGAGTCAGTAAAGGCGCTTGCCAAAGAGGCAAAGCCTTGTCCCAAGTGCGCCGCGCAAATTTCCAAAGTAGACGGATGCGATCAGATGTGGTGTACTCTCTGTCATACGGCCTTTAGTTGGCGTACAGGCACCATTGAGCAGCATGTACATAATCCACATTATTATGAGTGGATGCGGCGTAATGGACAGGCAATTCCTAGACCTGGTCAGGCACAAGTAGCAGAATGTTTGACACCTCGGCAAACCATTACAAATGCGGAGATTTATCTCCGCAACAAACCAGAAATATTTAAGTGGATTCAGCCAGTTTCTCATGTGAATGCTGTTGCCCAGTATCATATAAATCTGCGGTCAGAGGCAGGATATGAAAGCGCACGCCGAGAGCTTCGCGTGAAACGTCTAACTTCGGAACTTACCGATAAGGAATGGGGTGCGAAGTTGGAACTCATTAATATTCAGAAACGCCGAGGTCTAGATGCACAGGATATTCTCAACATGTTTGTGAACGCCGGTTGTGATATTCTGCGTCAGGCAATGTTGGAAACTGCAGATCCAAATGAGAACGCGAAACAGATGGCTGATTTGGCGGAGTATACGAATACCCAAATTCTGAAGCATAATTCCAAATACCGTGATACTCTGAACTTGATTGCCTTACGCACCTAAACCCGATAATAATGAATCGTATGTTTACACCAGGTTGTTTCCGTTAAAACACTACATAAATGCACAGCTTTTTTCAGAAACTGTAAACTTGTCGGCATTCTGTAGGTAATATAGATTCCCGTGAACTCCCTACATATCTTTTCCTCCAGTTTTTCGGCGGTTCCCTCGTCCAAACATAGATTATCGGCATGAAGAACTGTGTAGGGATGAAAGGATTCCTCCAGAAAATCACCGCACCAAATAAATACGGGTCGTTTTTGTTTGTTTACACGGGATTCCGCAATTTCCACGCCGTACCAGTTTGATCCACTAAGAAGCGTTTGTAAATGATAAATTAGTTCTCCGTCCCCACATCCGAGATCTAGACCTTCAATGGATTCAGGGGCAATCAGAGGCGTGAGTGTTTGAACCATGGTTTGAAGTCCTTTTGTTGTCAGAGAACCGTAGACTAAATTCATTTCGCCATATTTATCCACTTCCTCTTGGGGTAATATGAAGAGTTCAGAATTAAATTCCATTTACTTTTTGTATTATTAATGCGATGATTTAAATATATTATTAATAATACAACTAAATGGATTATAATACATATTTTAACAATAGATGGAATGAATATTCATATGCTAATTTACAGTATCCAGATTCTTTAGTAAATGAATTTGGCACGGCAGTTAGTATATTAAATATTAATGAAAATGATAAATTATTGTCAATACCTGCTGCATACAATGACATCTCAAAATATTTTAAGATTAAGCCTAAAATTTATGATTGTTTAGAGACATCTAAGGTGTTTTCGGAAAAGTCTAATATCCCTTTTAGTAATTGGTATCCTTTAGAAGTTCAAACATCCTATTCAAAAATTATTAGTCTGGCAAGTCTCCATCATTTAGATCATGATGATCGTATAAAGTTTTTTAAAGAATGTTATTCTCATTTAGAAAATGAGGGCATGTTAGTTGTTGGAGATGTTGAAAAGTGTAGTCCACAAGATGCTTGGTTAAATATATTTGTGGATTCTTATAATTCATATGGACATAAGGGTATATTCTGGTCATATGAAGATGTTTATTTATTTAAGGAAGCTGGGTTTGAGAAGGTTGACATTATTGAGAAAACATATACATGGAATTTTAATGGTAAGATAGAAATGTTAGACTTTACTAGAAATTTGTTTGGAATTGATAGGTACATTTCAGATGAAGATTTATTTTCTAAAATAAATGAATATTTGCATCCTACTACTGAAAATACATTACCGTGGAAACTACTTTATTTTAAAGCGTTTAAACTAAGTCCATAATTTACCCAATTCTTTTTCCTTTTCAAGTGAAAAGTATGGATTACCACCAGCAGGTGTAAATGTATATTCACTAAAATAATAGCCATCTTTTCCTTTATATAAATCAACACGTACAAATTCAAATGGGTTTGATAATTCTTTAGCAATTAAAATAAGTTCTTCCAAATCATCCGGTTTTTGAATTGGCGGTAATTCTAATTTTCGTATAGGATTCCACGACATGTCATAGCTATTCTGTTTATTTCCTTTTTTAATGCTAACTGTAACGGGTATTCCTTTTATACATCGTATTAAAAATACAGTAGCATTTGACGTTTTTCCTTCCCAGTAATCATCGATACATTCCTCAATAAAAAAACGCGGTTGTATAAAAGAATAATGAGGTTCATCATTCCCAATATAGACTGTATTCCATTCTTTTAACTTATTTACTATACTTGGAATATCTTCTTGTGTTTTATCATAAAGAGGTATATTCATTCCAGAACCATGTGAACCTTTAAGAATTGTATGAGACCCTAAATCTTTTTCAGAGATATCAGTTATTGTATCTAATATACGTATTATTTTAGCACATTGAATTGAATTACACTGGGTTTGAATAATTGACTTTATCTCTATTTTATCTACATAAGAAGAATATGATCCGTCTAAATGTAATTTATAATATGCTATTTTTTCGTAAAGTGGCATATATTTCCATGTTAGCGGTTTGGGAAATTTAAGCATTTTCTAACTATTAGGTTAATTATCTTTAAATGCTAATAAAAATTGAACAAATATTTACAATACTAAGTAATAGTGTTGTTTTTCAGAGACGCAAAAATGGCGTCTGTTTTGGAGTACATTAGTTGCACGAGCAAGGAATACGATGACGTGGTAAATCTGATTCGTAAAACATGTCCAGATGAGTGCATTGTGAGCATTG
>JACCDX010428521.1_pt1 | contig 48422 bp, 30 predicted proteins | sample 7449681 | NCBI WGS metagenome assembly JACCDX01 (sample SAMN15323450, study PRJNA562643) | freshwater metagenome | isolation source: river surface water | place: USA:Blue River Watershed | collected 2017-08-18
GTTGGTACTCTAAACAGCTCAATGAGAGTTTATGTCAATGCTTATGCATCAGACAGTACTTCAATTCTTATTGGTTATAAGGGTTCAAGTGAGTCAGACGCTGCTGCGTTCTACTGCCCATACATTCCACTAATGTCAAGCGGTGTCGTACTTGATCCAACTACTTTCGAGCCAGTTGTCAGCTTCATGACACGTTACGGATATGTAGAGCTCAGCAATGCAGCTTCTTCACTCGGTAACGCTGCTGACTACCTCGGACTAGTAGGTGTAACAAGCGGAAACGTAAAGTTCTCCTAAGTTTTAGGATACAAATTAAGAATAGCGGGATTTATTCCCGCTATTTTTTTGACTTAAATACCAGATGGAAGAATTAAAAATACAGAATCCCGAAGACTGGTATAAAGTAAGAGCAAATCTTAGAGTGATGTGCTTTCAGTTTCCTCAGTTCTTGTATGATTATGAGAAAATGTGTAAAAGTATTGAACTCAAAATAAAAGATTTATGTATAATAGATATAGATATTAAACGTCACAACGATTCAATTTACTATAAACAATTAAGAAAAAATAAAGTAGATGAAATTAACGAAACCATAAAATGCTTTTCAAAAATACTGTTAGTAGCAACTTTAGCGAAACGGTAAATAATATAACCGGTTAGGTTCTTATAAGGAAAAAACAAATGGCAGATTTATATAACACAACTTTAGGTCAAAACACCAAAAGGATTTTCCCAACCTCAGAGATGGGAACACCAAAGATTACACCAGTGATTTTAAGCACTAACGGACAAACACTACCCAGCGGTGAGACAGAATGGGCAGCGGATGACAGTAATAACGACAACTACAGCATCACTAGCGACTATCAAACACAGGGTGATGTATTTCTAGCAGTACAAGCTATACAACAGTACTGCGAAGTTTATGAAGTAGGCTGCACTAGTGGCAGTTATCGTATGACTGTAATGTGTAGAGATTCAAGTATTCCTTACGATGCGGGTACTTCATACTTAAACGAAGGCAGTACTATTACTACACTACAGACAGTAGTTCGTGCAGCCCTCGGAGGCGCACTAGTCAATGTGTTGATTGGACAGATTGGTGACAGTGATACAGACGGTTGATAAAATTATAACACACTATCAGGTGGACTAGTCCACAGGATAAATATTAATACCGAATGGTTTACGGGGAAACCCACCCCGTAGCCCTAGAACGGCTTTTAAGGAGAAAAAAATGGGACGCCCGTTATATAGAGACGTATTAGGTAATGACGTAAGAGGTACTTTTTCAAGCGCAGTTGGTATTAGAGTAGATGCTTACTTTGGTGGATCTTTACATACTGATGCATGGATTATAAATCAAAAAGGTGCTCGTAAGTACAAGGTTCAAGATCAATCAGATAGTACTACAGGTTTTTGTAAGTTAGTAAATGCTACCCCATCTGCTAATGGTGAGATGAAACTTGTTGGTTATCTAAATGGAGCAACAGGATCACCTGTAACACTTAACAAGTTACAGAAGAGAACTGCTATTGATTGGAGCGGAAATCGTTATACATGGTATGTTTCAAACGACTCAACTAACGATTATATTGTTCTAACAGCAATCTAAGGATCTTAAATGCCACAAACTATTGTTTTAACTACAAGTCAAAGTACAACATCGACAAATGTTCTAACATTCAGTTCTGTTCCGTCAAGCCTACAATTAGGCGCAACTGTAACAGGATCTGGTATACCTTCTAGTACATATGTTGTGGCATTTTCAAATACTACGGTGACAATTAATAATAATGTCACCGTAAGTTCAAGCACTGTAATTACATTTACAAGTAATGCAGGCGCAGTTTTAAAAGTAAACACAGATTATAAAATTAAAGTTCCAACAGGCGGAACTATAAGATTAGACACCGGTGTTAATGTTGGTCAAGTTTTTATTACTGGTAATCTCAATGTTCAAGGTAATACAACTACTGTTAACACAACTAATATGGAAGTTGAAGATAATATTATTCTTCTTAATAAAGGTGAGCAAGGAAGTTCTGTAACAGAAATAACTTCAGGACTTGAAATAGATAGAAATAAAAATGCAGACGGTAATGCACAATTTTTGTGGGATGAATCAAAAACTTGGATTGATCCCTGGCAAGGAATTACAAGAAGCGGCCTTTGGGTATTTAAAACTAAAGCTGATAATTTAGTTAACGGTATTCTTACTAACTCTATTGAAACTATGGGAAATAATCTTGCCTTAATTAGTAAAGGTACAGGTGTTATTACTGTTAGCGGAACAAATAATTATGAAAGACAAGTTATTAATTATAACAATGTTTTAGAAATTATAGACGACGACACAATTCCGAACATAAAAGCAGTCGCTGATAAAATCGATTATCAAATAATCAATAATCCTAGCGATAAAATTAAAAGAGACGACACATATGTTATTGTTTATGACAATAACATTGTTAATCGAATTACATCATTTAGCACAGGAAATACACCTAGCACTACTGTTACAGTTAGACATTTTTTAACCTCTAATACAGACTTAAATATTACCCTCAATAGTTACGTTAATATTGTTGGTTCTGGAATAATGAATCTTGATGGTACTTGGATAGTTACTGACGCTGATCCTTTTTCGGAAACATTTGAAATTCAAACATCTCTACCTGTAGTAGCAGGAGATGCTCCTAACACCGCTGGATTAATTTTAGTTGAAGATGTTAAGAGTAATGCTCGAATAGTTGTTAATAGTGTTACTGTTGGAGAATTCTTTAATACTCATGCAGATATCTTTAGTGTAAGAATTCAAGATACTACTATTGAATCAACAGTTTCTAATACTGATTTAATCTTAGCATCAAGAGGAACAGGTAGCGTTCGTATACAAGATAGCATGAAAATAATGTGGACAGGATATGCAACTTCAGCAACGCCGTTTGTTGAGCCTGATTGCACTAAAATCTATACCGACCCAGAAGGAGCAGGTAATACAGGTATATACTTTGTACAACCTACATGGGTATATGATACACAAGATTTTAGAAGAGATGAACTAATAAGTAAAAAGAAAGCTATTGCTTTCGCAATTTTGATGTAAGGTAAACAACATGGCAATTCAAAGTGTAGTAATAGGCAATACAGATACATTAGTATATCAAGCAGAAGGTGATAAGATGATATCTACTATGATCTTCTGTAATACTAGTAATGCCGATCCGTATAACGAAGATAACAACATTGCGTATCTAACATTACATTTAGTTAGAAACGGTGCAGGGTATGTAGAACCACCAACACTTCCTCCACAGGAAACAGTGTCAGATACTAACATGATAGTAAATTCATTAGCCATTCCTGCTAGCGAAACTGTATTCTTTGATACAGAGCGTATTGTTCTTATGAGAGGTGATCAAATTTATGCCCACGTTGCAAGTGGGTTAGAAACATTGTCTTGTACAATTAGCACGGTAGACATCTAATGAGATTTTTGAAGCAACAAAACCTAAATAAATTCCGCAGAACTGACAAAACATTCTCATACGATGGGTTCGGTAACGTCGTCATGCGAACACCTAAGAATTTGTTGCTTCCTAAAGGTGACGAATTAAACAAGCCATCTGTTCCTCAGAATGGACAAATAAGATATAATACAGATATTGAAGACATAGAAGTATATGTTAACAGTCAATGGCGTCGTATACGTTACAAAGAACCTGTTGAAATTATTCAGCAGAATTTAGGATATGGGGACTATGTAAAGCAAGAATTTGGACCTTTAGATCCTATACCCGCTGCTGGTCAGAATATTTTAGTTCTAATAGAAAATGTTGTACAAATACACAATATGAACTATACTATTAGACAGATTGCAGGGGATTGGTATCTTGTCTTTGATCAACCGCCCCCAACAAAGCCTATTACAGTACTCCACAATTTCGATCGCTAATTCTCCGATAAATATTAACGGAGAATTTAATGACTAATCAGATAGGTCGTATTTCAGGTGCCTTACTTAAGGATAATCTCGTACGAAATGGCGTAGATTTAGCCTTTGAAAATGATTTACTTTATTTTGATGTTAACAATCTCAAAATAGGTATTAAATCAAGCTCTCCTATTAAGGATTTATATTCCCCCGTTGAGATACAAACAACAAATATATTAATAGATACATTAGCTACTATAGACAATACTATTACTATAAACAATGCTAGTGAAATAACAACAATTTTTAATGATTTAGAGTTTGCTCAAGATGTAGTTGCTACGCACCTTGTTGTAGGTGAGTTTGATATAGATAATGTTTCTATTACACAGACTGCATCTAACGCAGACTTTGATTTTAGACCAGACGGAACTGGTATACTTAAAGTTGTAAACGACTTAAACATATTTGGAAATTTACATGCAACCGGAAATATAACATTAGAAGGTAATGTTATATTTGGATCTGATATAGGTGATAACGTATCGTTTCAATCTGATGTAGATTCTAATCTTGTTCCAACTCCTACAGATACACAAGATTTAGGAATAAGCGGTAAAACATGGCAGGCACTTTACGCTGAATTATTAAATGGTGAAGTTCTTACTTTAGAAAGTTTGTTATCTGGTGGTATAGATAACGGATTAAGACAAGGAAATATATGGTATGTTTCCGCAGCAGGAAGTTCTGGTAATGTAGGTAATCATCAAAACGGTCCTTTTGAGAGCATCGAACGTGCATTGAGTTATGCTGTTTCTGGAGATATTATTTTTGTTTACCCAGGAACATATTATGAATTATTACCACTAACTGTTCCTGCAGGTGTTAGTATAAAAGGCATTGATATTAGAACAGTTATAATCGAACCAGATACTTCATCAGGTGGACAAGATGTTTTCCTACTAAATGATGCTTGTACTATTAGTGATCTTACTATTAAGAATCATACCTACGATAACATAAATGACACAGGTTATGCTTTTAGATTTGCTAATAATTTTAATCTTCAAACAAGATCACCGTATGTTCAAAATATTACAGTTATTTCTTCTGGAGTAAATGCTGGTAAAGGTGCATTAGTAGACGGTGCTGTTGCAAATACAGCAACCTTGGAAGCAAGTATGCTTTTCCATTCTGCAACATTTATAACACCGGGTGTAGATTGTATTACAATGACTAACGGTGTAAGAGTTGAATGGTTAAACTCATTTACATATTATGCCAATAGAGGACTTTATGCATTACAAGGCGCAGGTAGAACTACTAATGACGGAAGCACTATAAGATATGGAGCAGAAGTAAGAAGTATTGGATCGGCTAATGTTTATGGTACCTATGGTGCTGTTGCAGATGGTGCTGATACTTTAATGTATCTTATTAATCACAACTTTGCTTATATTGGAACAGGAACTGATAATTCTAATGATCCAACTTTGGTAATACAAGCCAACGAAACTGTTGAACTTAATAGCGGTAAAATACATTACACTAGTTTCGATCATGTAGGAACTTTTAGAGTAGGTGATACATTCTGGATTGATCTTAAGGATGGAACTACTAGCTTTGATTTATCTTCTGTAAGTGTTGGTGATCTAGCAGGTATAGAATTTAGAAACGGCGACGATGTTACCTATGTTGATTTTAGCAGAATAGAAACAGGCAATATTCAAATTGCAGGTAATATAATTAGATCTAATCTAGGTGATCTAAATGTAACATCTGCATCAAACGAAATTAACTTAGATCAAAATGTATTCATATCAAAAGACTTAGATATTTCAAATAACCTAACTATTGCAGGACAACTTAACTTAGGAAATCAAATAACAGATACTGTTTCATTCGAAGCTGAAATAGATGATAATTTAGATCCTAAAGCAGACAACACCTATACCATTGGTTCTTCAACAAGAAACTGGAAAGATATATGGGTAAGAAATGCTGAAATATCTGATATTGAAATTAATACAAACTATATTAGAACCCAAGTTTCTAATGCAGATTTAGAATTAAGAACTAGCGGAAATGGTACTGTTTTAGTTGAAGACATTAGAGTTCAACAACGAACTATAAGTACCGATTCAACTAACATACAAATTGAGCCTGCTACTACTTTAGATATAACAACATCTACAACCACAATTAATGGAGATGTGTATGTCTCGCAGAACCTGATAAACGATGCTAACACAACATTTGGTGATAATTTTAATGATAACATTAAATTTGAAGCATCTGTAGATACTAATATCGAGCCACAACTAACCAGTGTTTACGAATTAGGTAGCAGTAATCTTACTTGGAATTTATACACAGGCAAAATTCTATTAGACGAAATAGAAATAAACGACAACTATATTCAAACAACTGTATCTAATTTAAACTTAGAATTTAGAGCTAGTGGTACTGGAAATATTTTAGTTGAGCAAACTTATTTTAATGAAAATCTTATCTATACTGTTGGTACTAATTTAAAAATTGAACCAGCAACTACTTTAGATATCATTGGTGATACATTATTTGATAGTAATTTAACTGTTACTAATGATATTGTACTTGATCCTAATGTAGTTTTAGGAACTGATCCTACAGATAAAGTTACATTTATATCTAATATAAATTCAGATATTATACCGCAATTAAGTAGTATTTACGAACTAGGTAGCAGTAATCTTACATGGAATTTATACACAGGAAAGATTCTACTAGATGAAATAGAAATAAATGACAATTACATTCAAACAACTGTATCTAATCTTAATTTAGAGTTTAGAGCTAGTGGTGTTGGATCTGTAGTTGCAGAACAAACTTATTTTAATGAGAATCTAATTTACACAGTAGGCACTAATTTAAAAATTGAGCCTGCTACTACATTGGACATTACAGGTAATACAACACAGAATGGTAATCTGTATGTTTCAAATCATGTATATTTAGATTCTGATCTTAATATTGGTAATAGTTTTTCAGATACTATACTCTTTAATTCTAGAATAGACAGTTCAATAACTCCTTATGTTAACACTTCAGTTAGATTAGGTGATACATTAAGAAGTTGGAATTTATATACAGATCTATTATTACTAGATGATATTGAAATAAATGACAATTACATTCAAACAACTGTATCTAATCTAAATTTGGAATTTAGAGCTAGTGGTGCAGGATCAGTTCAATTAGAAAAAACTTATTTTGATTCTAACTTAATTTATACTGTAGGCACTAATTTAAAAATTGAGCCTGCAACTACTCTTGATATTACAGCGTCGACTACTACACAAAATGGTAATGTTTATGTAACAAACAACGTATATCTTGACTCAAATTTTGTTATAGGTAATTCTACATCAGATACAATAACCTTTAATTCTAGAATAGATAGTTCAATAATTCCTTATGTTAACGCTTCGGTCGGTTTAGGTGATAGTTTAAGAAGTTGGAATTTATATACAGATCTATTATTACTAGATGATATTGAAATAAATGACAACTATATTAGAACTACTGCCTCTAATTTAAATCTAGAATTTAGATCAGCTGGATCAGGGTCTGTTCAATTAGAAAAAACATATTTCAATAATAACCTAATTTATACTGTAGGAACAAATCTAAAAATTGAACCTGCTACTACGTTAGATATTACAGCATCTATGTCTAATGTTAATGGTGATTTAAAAATTACTAATGATATTATTTTAGATAGTAACCTTACTATAGGAAACTCTACAACAGATTTTGTTAACTTTAACGCAAGAGTTAATTCAGACATTATTCCTTATACAAATTTAAGTTACAATTTAGGTAATACTACTAGAGCATGGAATCTATATACAGACAAGATTCTTTTAGATGATATTGAAATAAATGACAATTACATTCAAACAAATGTAAGTAATCTAAATATAGAATTTAAAGCTAACGGAACTGGGGCTGTTAGAATAGAGAGAATAGATTTTGATGAAAATATCATTAGAACAAATGGTACCGATAATCTAAGAATTCAACCAGCTACTACTTTAGACATCTATGCTACTACATCAACTGTAAATGGTAATTTAGCAGTAACAGGAGATTTTAGGTTTGACGGAACTATTACTATCGGTAATCAGACAACTGATACTATAGCTATAGTTGCTGATATTGATTCTAACATTATACCTGATTCTGATATTACTTATAACATAGGTGCTATTACTGATAGATGGAAAGATGTATACTTAAGAAATGCGTTTATTGGTGATATAGAGATTAATACAAACTATATTACAACTACAAATAATAACTTACCTTTAGATCTAAGAGGTAATTCTGCAGGCGGAGTTAGAACTGAAGATTTAATATATCGTAATAATATATTATCTAGTGCTGTTACAAATCAAAACATACAAGCTACACTTACAGGGTCTAGCATACTTGATATTAATACAAATACTGCTCTAAGAATACCTAGAGGAACTCTTACAGATAGACCTATATCTAATATGCTGCAAGGAGAAATAAGATTTAATACTGTAGACTCTCTATTTGCTGGGTTTACTACAACTAGAGTAACTTTTGGCGGAGTATATAGTCAGAATAGACTAACTTATGCTAGAGCAGAGCCTACTTCAAACATTATTACTTTTAGCATAAACTCTACTACTCCGGCTTATGTGGATTCCTCAAAAGTTTGGTTAACAGGTTTATTAGTTGATTCTATAACTATGCAAAATAATACAATATCAACTAATAATACAAATTTATTACTTAATCCGGATGCAAACAATCCAGTAAATGTAGACAATTATCAATTTGATGACAATCAAATAATAAACTTATCAAATAATTTATTAACTTTTTCAACTACAGGTACAGGATATCTTAAGTTTGATGGTAATCTTGGAATCAAAATTCCAGCAGGTACAGATTCTGAAAGAGGAACTGGAACAGTTCCGCAAGGGACAACTCGTTGGAGCACTGAACAAGATTGGTTGGAAATTTATATAGGAACTAGCTGGCAGTTAGCTACAGCAACGTCAGGAAGTGCGTTTGCTACAGCAGAAGAAATTCAAGAAGCTGCTGATATTTACACCCTAATCCTTGGTTAATTAGACCATAAGATAAATATTATTAACAGCAATCTAGACCAAGATTTGCATGTCCAAACTGTGGAAACCCGCAATGTAAGGTGGTTAGCCGTGTAACTCGGTGGTGAGGAGCGTAAATGGCCGTAGGTCGCATTTCAGGTCCGCTCTTGAAGGCAAACCTTCTCCGTGACGGAGTTGATCTAGCTTTCGAGAACGATCTATTATATCTAGATGTTAATAACTTACGTGTCGGAATAAACACAAGCACTCCAACCCACGATTTAACAGTTAACGGAACAACAAGAACAGCTTATTTAGAAGCTACTAATCAATTAGATATAGGTCCTATTACGATTACAGGAAACACTATATCTACTAGTAGCCCTACTATACATTTAAATCCTTTAACAAACCATGTTGTTTATCAGTCTAGCTTAACTGTAGATTCTTTAGACTTTGACACAAATGTTATATCTGCTAATACGCCAAATACTGATATAGAGTTACATACAAGCGGAACTGGTAGTGTTAAAATATACGCAGATACTAGAGTTGAAGGTAACATTCACGCTACAGGTAATATAAGTGCCGACGGTGATATTCAAATCGGTGATGCAAATACCGATAGTATAACCTTTAATGCAGAAGTTAACAGTGATATCGTTCCTAACATCGATAACACATATGATTTAGGATCTTCAACAAATCGTTGGCGTTCAGTTTGGACAAAGAATTTTATTGCATCTAATGTATCTACTGGCGAAATTATCGTTGACGGCATCGATCTTAAATTAGCACAGGGTAATATAATTTACGTTGCTGAAAATGGTAACAATGACAATACAGGTACCCATCAAAACGATCCTTATCAAACCATTGAATTTGCTCTCTTAAATGCTGTAGCCGGAGATACTGTTTATGTCTACCCAGGTGTTTATCAAGAGGATACTCCACTAACAGTTCCAGCAGGAGTCACTGTTAAAGGTGCCGATATTAGAAACACTATAGTTGAGCCAGTAAGTAGTGATCCTGCCAAAGACGTTTTCTTACTTAACGGCGAATCAACAGTTGAAGATCTCACAATTAGAGGACACCTATACGACGCTATTAATAATGTAGGACATGCCTTTCGCTTTGCTCCTGGCTTTAAGGTTACAACTAGAAGTCCTTATATTAGAAACGTAACTGTTCTTTCCACAGGTTCGGTTACAAGCACAAGCGATCCTAGAGGTTATGATACAGGTGATGCTGGTAGAGGTGCTTATATTGATGGTGCTGTAGCAGATCCTACAACTAACGAAGCATCAATGCTATTCCACTCTGTAACATTCCTATGTCCAGGTGTTGATGCAATTACAATGACAAATGGTGCTCGTGTAGAATGGCTTAACTGTTTTACATACTGGGCAACAAAAGGTCTTTATGGTGTAAGCGGACCGAGTGGTATTGCAGGTGCAGGACGTACAAGACTAAGAGTGCAAGGAGTAAGTGGATCTTATATAGTAGGGGAAACTGTTTCTTATTATGCTGAAGACGGAGTAACTGTTTTAGCATCAGGAACAATTTCAGATACCACTGGTGGTTACATTTATATAAATGGAAAGTCACCTGGATTTTTAGAATTTAGTCAGCGTGTAGGGAAATTAGTAACAGCTTCAGGTAGTGCCCAGATCACTACTTCACAATCAAAATTTGGCGGAGCAAGTGGTCAATTTGTATCAGCTACTAGTGATTTTATTAATGTTGCGGCTAATGACGACTTTGCATACGGTACAGGTGATTTCACAATTGAATTTTGGTATTATAGTACTTCTGCTACCCAACAAGTTCTTATTGATCAAAGAACTCAAGCAACTGACATAGCAGTTTATATTGAAAGAAACATAGCAGGTAATATTAGAGTATTCATCAACGGATCCTATCGTTTAACGTCAAGTGTAGCGGTCACATCTGGAGCATGGAATCACGTTGCTCTTTCAAGAACATCAGGAACATTGCGAGTTTTTGTAAACGGTACTGTAACTCCAACTACATATGCTGATTCAAATAATTACCCTACTAAACCATTTCGCATAGGTGCTTCCTGGGTAGGTGGAACAGGAACAACTGGATATATAGATGATCTAAGAGTAAGTAAAGGTATTAGTAGATATACTGGATCTTTCACAGTTCCAACAGCCGCATTTGGTAGTGATAGTAATACCGTATTACTTTTACATTTTAACGGAACAAACGGATCTACTACATTTGAAGATGATAGCAATCTTGTACAAGACATTAGATTTAGTGGCGGAGCAACTGCTACACAATTTATTCTAGCTGATTATACTGACTTTGGTTGCGAAGTTAGATCAATTGGATCTGCTGCGGTCTACGGTGATTATGGAATATATGGCGACGGTGTAGGCGTTGTTATGTATCTTATTGGTCAAAACCTTGCCTATATTGGATTAGGAAAAAGAGGAGACAACGATCCTCTAGCAGTAGTTCAAGCAAATGAAGTTGTAGAACTTAATAATGCACAAATTTATTATACTTCGGTCGACCATAAAGGTGATTTCCGTGTAGGTGACTTATTCTATGTAAATCAAGATACTGGTTCCGTTCAGTTCACTAATACAATTGTTAATATCAGCGGAGCAACTGGTTTTACATTTACAGATGGTTCACAAACAACTGTTATAAATCCAGCTAAGGTAGAAACTGGTAATATTAGAATTAGCGGAAATACCGTTGAAAGCCTAACTGGTGATGTTAATATTATTTCCGCTAGTGATATAATTAATTTACAAAACAATGTTAACATAACAGGTAATCTTGATGTAACAGGTAATGTTACAATAGGCGGTAATATAACTATAGGTGATCAAACAACCGATAGTGTTCAGTTTGTTGCTGGAATTGATAGCGATATTATACCTAACTTACCTGCAACTTATAATATTGGTTCTGCTAGTCTTCAATGGAAAGACCTTTGGGTAAGAACTGCCCACATTAGTGATATTGAAATTAGCACAAACTATATTAGAACAACTGTTTCTAATGCAGATTTAGAACTTAGAGCAAATGGTACTGGATCAATTTTAGTTGAGGATATCAGGGTAAATCAAAATGTAATTTCTACTGATTCTGGTAATATTCAAATAACTCCAGCTACCACTTTAGATATTACAGCATCTACTACAAATGTTAATGGTGACTTACACATTACTAACGACGTTAGTATAGATGGCGATGTTACTTTAGGTAATGCAAATACAGATAATGTTGTATTCAATGCAAGAGTAAACTCAAATATTATTCCTGCAATTTCTAATGTTTATGATCTAGGTGCTTCTACAAAGACTTGGGCTAACACTTGGTTAGCAAGTGCTTACATAGATGACATCTATATTGATACAAATATCATTCAAACTACGGTTTCAAATAGCAACTTAGAGTTAAGAGCAAACGGCACTGGATCAGTTGTATTAGAACAAACTTATATTAACGAAAACTTAATTTATACTGTTGGCAATAATTTAACTATCCAACCAGCAACTACACTTGATATTATTGCAACATCAACTAACATTACAGGCGATTTAACTGTTACTGGTACAACATCATTTGATAGTGATGTAACTTTTGGTAACTCTAGTACAGATAATGTTGTCTTTAATGCAAATGTTAATTCAGATATTGTTCCATCAATATCTAATGTATATAATTTAGGTTCATCAACTAAATCATGGGCAAACACTTGGTTAGCAAGTGCTTACATAGATGATATCTATATTGATACAAATATAATTCAAACAGTTGTATCAAATAGTAATTTAGAACTTCGTGCAAACGGCACAGGATCTGTTGTATTAGAACAAACTTATATCAACGAAAATACAATATACACTGTAGGTACTAACTTACAAATTCAACCAGCTACTACTTTAGATATTACTGCTTCAACTACCAATGTTAATGGTGATCTACATGTTACAGGTAATGTTGATATAGATGGTAACATTGTTCTTGGAACTGACACATCTGACACCGTTGTGTTCAATTCAAGGGTTAATTCAGATATTGTACCGACTATAAGTGGTATATACAATTTAGGTGCTCCTGGAAAAGCATGGGATACTAGTTATCTATCTCAAGTTTATATCGATGATATTTTAATTGATACAAATATAATTCAAACTACAGCTTCAAACAGTAATCTTGAGTTAAGAGCAAATGGTACTGGTTCTATCCAGTTAGAGCAAACTTATGTAAATGAGAATTTAATTTATACAGTTGGCACAAATTTACAAATCCAACCAGCTACTACTCTAGATATTACAGCATCGACAACAAATATCAATGGCGATTTACATGTTACAGGTAATGTTGATATCGACGGCAATATTGTTCTTGGAACAGATATTACAGATACTGTTGAATTTATTTCAAGAGTAAACTCAGATATTATACCAACAATTAGTGGTATATACAATTTAGGTGCTCCTAGTAAGGCTTGGGACACAACTTATCTATCTAAGGTCTATATAGACGATATCCTTATTGATACAAACATTATTCAGACAACTGCATCAAATAGCAATCTTGAATTAAGAGCTAATGGTACAGGTTCTATTCAATTAGAACAAACTTATGTAAATGAAAACTTAATTTATACTGTAGGTAATAATTTACTAATACAACCTGCTACTACTTTAGATATTACTGCATCAACAACTAATGTAAACGGCGATTTACATGTCACTGGTAATGTTAATATTGATGCTAACACTACATTAGGTAGTGATATAATTGATTCTGTTACATTTAATTCAAGAGTTATTTCTGACATTGTTCCTAATGTTAGCGGAATTTACAATCTAGGTATTCCTGGAAAGGCTTGGAATATATCTTATCTTTCTAGTGCATACGTAGACGATATCTATATCGATACAAACATAATTCAAACTACTGTTTCTAATAGCAACCTTGAGTTACGTGCAAACGGTACTGGTGTTATTAGAGTAGAAAAAATTGATATCTACGATAATATTATTAGAACTAACGGAACAGATAATTTAGAACTTCGTCCTGCTACTACATTAGACATATTTGCTAATACAAATATTAACGGGGATTTAGCTGTAACAGGCAATGTTACTATAGGTGGTAATATAACTGTAGGTAATCAAGATACAGATAATATTACTTTTGTCGCTGATATTAATAGTAACTTAATTCCTAATTTACCTGTAACTTACAATTTAGGATCTCCATCAAAAAGATGGAATACTTTATATTCTGCAACTGCACAGATTTCAGATATAGAAATTAATACTAATGTAATTAGAACAACTGTATCAAATGCTGATTTAGAACTACGTGCTAATGGTACAGGTACTATTAAGTTTGAAGACTTTACTGTTGATACAAATACAATATCTGTTCCATCAGGAACTAATATGGTTTTACAACCATCAGGAACTGGTATTGTTGATATTAATTCTACACAAGCATTAAGATTACCAAGAGGTACTACGTTACAACAACCTGCGGTTCCGCAAGCAGGTATGATTCGTTATAATACAACCAATAATAATTATGAAGGTTATGACGGAACATATTGGCGTGTATTAAATGGTGTATATGATGTTGATCAAAATACATACCTTGTAGCAGAATCAACTCCAGGTGCTAACGATAACACATTCTATTTTTATGCTAACGGTGTTCAAATTGCAGATCTAAATGCAACTAGATTAAATGCTATTAGAGTTGATGTAGATGATTTAGTAATAGATGGAAATACAATTAGTTCTATTAATAATCAAACAATTAACATTACTTCTGCAGGTACTGGTAAAGTTAAAATTGAAAACTTTGAAATAAAGAATAATACTTTAACCAATACAGTATCAGGAAGTGTAACAACAGTTTCGCAAACAGGAACAGGTTATTTTAAGATCGACGGCACTACTGGCTTTGTTATTCCGGTAGGTACCGGTGCAGAAAGACCTGCAGGAACACCTGAAGTTGGATTTATGAGATTTAACACTGACGATCAACGTGTTGAAATTTTTAATGGAATCGAATGGACATCAGCAGCAGGTAGCTCATCAGGTGTTACTATCGTTGAAGCAGAAGAAATAGCAATATTACAAGTATTAATGTTAGGATAAAACAATGGCAACATTCTTTAGAAATACAGTAACGAAAGATGTAGGAACTGTTCCGGTTAGAGTACTCGAAACTACACCTACAACTAGAGCAACTGTTATAGGATTAAGTTTAGCTAATCTATCGGAAAGTGTTATTACAGCTAGTATTTTATTACAAGATGATACTAGTGTTACTGGGTACTATTTAAAGGACGTAATTATTCCTCCACAAAGTACTCTTAAAGCAGTTAATGGCGGCGAAAAGTTAATCTTAGCACCGTCTAATCAACTGTATGTGGTGTCTAATCAAAGCGACTCCTTAGATGCAATAACAACATATGTAGAGATAGTATAAGGAAAAACTCATGAGTACTTTTTATGTAGGAACTACACCACAAGACGTTTTAACACAGTTAGGTGATTCTAGGTATTTTTATGCACTAAGAAGAAACGACGACGGAGATTTATTTTTTGCTAAGGTTGATCAGTTAACTGATACAGACGAGATTATTATTAATATTCCTGGACCTAACGAAGATAACTTTAATGATTTTACATATGGAACAGATTATTTTGATGGAAGATTAGAAGTAGATCACAGTCGTCCTCATCCTAATTTATACTGGGATCAATATAAATGGGACACTAGAAATATGTATTATTATATAAACGAAAATGGTGAATTGGTTGTAAGAATAAATCAAAAATATGTTTACCCACCAGATTCTCAAATTTGATAAGTATGTAAATTGATAAGGAAAGTTTATTATGGCATCAGAATTTAAAATTTCTAGACTAAGATACGACTGGGTCGGGGAGTGGGAAACTACTACTACTTATAAACGCGACGACTTAGTTCAATATGAAGGCAAAACTTACATTTGCTTAGAGCCTCATACATCTACTAGTAATTTTTATGATGCTTTATATTTTCCTGTTACACCATATTGGGAGTTAATGGTAGACGGGCGTAAATGGAAAAACGCATGGGAACCATTAACACAATATAGTTTAGGAAATATAGTACAATATGGTGGTCTACTTTACATTTGTTCTGAAGCTCATACAAGCGGTGCTAATGAAATAGATACTTCAAAATGGCAAATCTTTTCTAGAGCCGGTAAGTGGAATTCTGATTGGGAAACTAATACAGTATACGGTATCGATGATATTGTAAAATACGGTGGTATTGTTTATAAATGTATCGATGATCACGTTTCTGCAGGCACAACTTCTGATGGCTTAGAAGTAGATTTATCTAAATGGACTATTTTAAATAGAGGTGTAGAATATAAAGGGTCTTGGGATCAAACAACAAGATACAGATTAAATGACATAGTTCAAAATGGTTCTAATCTTTGGATTTGTATACTAGGACATACTTCTACTAATTCTTTTGATGAATCAAAGTGGAATACATGGATTCCGGGATTAGATTATACCGATACATGGGAAAATACAACAACCTACCAACCAGGTGATACTGTAATATACGGCGGATATTCTTATATTAGTATTACAGTTAATAACACAGGTAATATACCATCTATAGAATCTGATAATTGGGATCTTTTAACTCAAGGATATGATCTACAGAACGATTGGAGCTTTTCGACAAATTATAAAATAGGTGATGTTGTTCGTAGAGGCGGATATCTTTTTGTTGCCAACGAGGATAACAGTTTAAGAGATCCTATAGGTAATGAAATTCAGAAGAGTTATAATTCAACAGGTAGTTCAGGTAAAACATTAGTAATCTCATCTTTAGATAGCACCTTTGGAGACGTATATCCAGGTATGATTGTGATAGGTAACGGATTCTCTAAAGGACAAACTGTAGTAAGTTGGGATGGAGATACAACAGTTACACTTAATGAAGAACCTGATGGAGTTCTTGTTGACGGACAATCTTTAACATTCTCAGGAATCAACGGAGAATATTGGACACTATTATCAACAGGAACTAGATGGAGAGGTTTCTGGCAAACTAATACAAATTACATACCGGGCGATCTAGCGTTTTGGGATGATAGAACATATCAATGTATTCGAACTACATCTTCGAGCAGTAATCCTAAATTAGATACAACAAATCTATATTGGATCACTTTCGTAGAACATGATAGAAGAAATGCGATGAATGCCCAAGGTGATATCGTATACTTCGACGGAACAGATAACGTACCGCTACCAATATCAACACAAGAAACTGAGGTTTTAAAATCAGTAAACAATGCACCATCATGGGAAACTATTTTTATAACTCCTAATGTTTTTTATGTTGCTACGAATGGTTCTGATGCAGATGATTATCCAGATAGAGGAAAAACTTGGGATCACCCTTGGAGAACAATAAGACATGCGTGTGATACAATCTCCGAAGGATTTCAGTTTCTAGATACTAAAAATGCAATATTAGATAATAAGGCTTGGCTTCTAGAAGAAATGTGGCAGTGGATGGAATATCAGAAAGCAAATTCTATCGCACCTTATAGCCCATCATCAGCTTACGACGAAACAAAAACAAGACGCGATGCTAGTTTTGTAATTGATGCAATTGTTTATGATATTTCTAGAGGTGGAAATAGTCAAACAGTTGCTACAGCAAAATCATTTTTTGAATTTGGAAGTACAAATACGTTCTTTAATGCAGGAACCGCAGCAAAGATGCCATTCTTTATTCCTGCATTAGAATATCTATTAGATTTAATTAACAATGTGTTATCAGATACCGAACCTACTGTAAATTATCAAGAAGAAAATGGTATAGCAGAAGGATCTCAAATCTTACAAGTAAGAGGATATTTTCTTGAAGAGGCTACTATAGATGATACTATAAATGAATTATTTAATTACATTGTTGAGGCATTAGATAATCAATCAACACTAGGACTACCTGTTCCAAATCAAGGATTAACAGCAACTATATTTGTAAAGTCAGGAACTTATACAGAAGAGTTGCCTATCGTGGTTCCTGCTAATGTTGCTGTAGTCGGTGACGAGTTAAGAGGCACTGTAGTACAACCTGCTAATATTATTAACATGTATGCTACAGGAACAGTTGGTTTCAATAATACTGTAACAGTAATATCAACTGAAGGTTTACAAGGCAATATGCCAATACAGTTTATATCAACTGGTAATACATTAGACAATTTACAGAATATAAATGTAGGTCAAACTTATTATGTCCTAGGTGATACAATTACATCAACATCATTTAGTTTCAGTGAAACAGTAGGTGGAACTGCGGTAGACTTAAATTTAGATTTAGGTAAAATGTATGTGTACGGTGGCGACGCATTAAAAGATATGTTTAGAATGAGAGATTCTACCGGACTAAGAAATATGACTTTAACTGGTCTACTAGGAACTCTAACAGAATTAAACGAATTTCTAACTCAAAGACCAACAGGAGGTTCTTATGTATCTCTAGATCCAGGTGAAGGACCAGATGACACATCTGCTTGGATTTATAGAAGATCACCTTACATTCAAAATGTTACTAACTTCGGAATGGGATGTACAGGTTTAAAGATTGACGGTACATTACATAATGGCGGAAATAAATCAATTGTTTGTAACGACTTTACTCAAATTTTATCAGATGGTATAGGAATCTGGGTTACCGGTTCTGGATCATTATGTGAAGCTGTTTCTGTTTTCAGTTATTATAATTATGCAGGTTATTTTGCAGAAGATGGTGGAAGACTCCGTGCTACAAATGGTAACTCATCATATGGTACATTTGGTGTTATTGCTGAAGGGTTTGACGACAACGAGGTTCCTATTACCGGAAAGATTGATAATAGATCAGGTCAGGCAGTAGCAGATGTACAAAGTTCTTTTGGACTTAATTCGTTATTATTAAGATTACAGTATACTAATGCTGGTTCAGAGTATACTACGGCCACTACAAATATGCTAAATTATAGCAACGATTTTGTTAATGGTTGGACAACTGACGGTAACATACTATTAGCTCAAAACCAACTAAATCCAATTAACGAACTTTCAAATGCTTGGACTGTAACCGGAACAACATCAACAACAGATTCGAGTTACATTTATCAGGATGTTACTATAACACCTCCAGGATCTGTTTACACAGGATTAAGTGCAATTAACATTACTGGTTCTGGTTCTTTAGCAACATTTGATGTTACTGTAAATGCTACAGGTTATTCTGTTACCGTTAACAATGGTGGTACTGGGTATGTTGCAACTAACCAAATGTTTATTTTAGGTAGCGAACTAGGTGGAAGAGACGGTGTAAATAATCTAACTATAACTGTTGCTACATTGTCTGGTAGTTCTATTCAAACAGTTACATCATCAGGAACTGTGCCTACAGGTTCTGCCATGCAGTATACCTTAAGTGTATATGCAAAGAAAAATACTGCACCTGAAATAGATATCTATGCAATTTTCTCTGGTACATCCACTAAAGGAAGTGCGCTAACTTATAATTTTGATACTGATACTCTAACTCCTACAGGACAACAAGGAAGTGGACTAGTTCCTACTCTATACGGAAGACAAGAGTTTAATAACGGTTGGGTAAGATTATGGTTCAGTGTTTACGATGTTAATGCTTTAAATAACAATTTACAATACAGAATTTATCCACGAGGCAAAGAGAATACAGCAGGATCTACATATTTTTATGGTACTCAATTACAAATACATTCTGGCTCACCAACATTTTATTTAGAGACAAGAGATAATAGATATACCTCTTTTGCAAATTATGAAGTAACTGGTGCAGGAACCGGTGCAGTTATTGTAGGAGATGAAATAAGATCTGATTCTGTATTCCAAGTTAGAATAACAGATGATAACAATTTAGGTGAAGGCGGCACTGGTTATCTTACAGGTTCTAACAATGCACAAGGTGGTGACGAACATTACATAGTTCTATCTGCGGCTGATATTAACGAAGCAAGTAATTATGAGCGCATGAGATTGTTTATTAGTAGTGGTACAGGCGCAGGACAATACGGAAGAATTGGAAATTATAATTCTTCTAACAAGTATGCATATATGTTAAAAGAATCCTTTACACCTGTAACAGTTGTATCGTCATCATCTAGTACAAATGCATTTACATTTGATTCAAACTTTGATACTAATGGTATGTATGTAAATATGCCAGTTCAGTTTATTCCAACTGTTTATCAAACTGAAGTTACTTCTGCATCACAAGCAGAACTAACTGCGACGACTGTTTTAGGTGGATTAATAAACACAATTACAGTTAATGATACAACAAGACTTACTGTAGGTACTCCTGTTAGTTTTTCAGGTACTGTATTTGGTGGATTAATAGAGAGCTTTACATATTATGTCTCTAATATTATAGATAGTACTACAATTCAAGTTTCTACGACTCTTTTTGGAGAAACATTATTCCTTCAGAATGGATCAGGTAGTATGACTTTACTTTATCCTGCAAGTACAAATTATTTCTTTGCAGATAGTACTGCTGATATGCTTATTAATATGCCTATACAATTTACAGGCGTATCTATAGGATTTATTAATATTGGAACAACTTATTATATTAATGATATTGTTGATGCTAACAACTTTACAATATCTAATTCTCTAGTTAATATTACGATTACAGCAACTAACTCAACAGGAAATGTTATTTCAACCTCAGATACAGGATCATTAGTTCGCTTAAATCCTATTGTATTTTCAGGAACAGGAAGTAATTTTGGAAATATAGTTAAGGGCACAAAATATTATATCAATTCTATTGTAAATTCTACAACATTTACAATTTCAGATACATTGATAAGTGTAGCATGTACAGCTACCGCAGCAACTTCTAACCTTATTACTGTTTCAAATACGGCAGGATTTGTTGCAGATCAACCAATTAAATTTGTAGGTACTACTTTTGGTGGACTAATATCTGGTCAACTATATTATATTTTGGCTATTAACAATTCTACAACCTTTACTGTAAGTACTACAATAGGCGGATCTTCTGTAACATTAACAACCGCTGTCGGCGAATGTGAAGCAAAGACCGTTTCAACTGCTAAACCATTAGTAACAGCATCGGGATCGTTAACAGGAAGAACCACGAGTCCGCAAAGAACATTAACTTCTGGTACAGGTAGTATGACTGCTACTTTCTACACTGAAGTTTTTGGAGGAATAGTAACAGGAACAGATTACTATGTTTATTCTATTACTCCTGGTAATCCCAGCACAATGCAGATTACTGCCACAAGTGGTGGTGTAGTACCTGTTAATTTACAAAACGCAACAGGTTCTATGCAGTTCGGAGAAGTTGGATGGGATCACGTTAATCCAGGAAGTCCAATTGAACCTACACTAGATTCTTCAACATCTTACTTTATTGAAGCAAGACCAGAATTTAGTCATCCGGGATTTACTCAGGCTGCCGGAACACCTGTATCGTTAGCACCTGGAACAACTTGGATTGATGTTGCTTACGGCGATCATTATTGGATAGCTATTCCAGATGGAAACCAAACAGCTATGGGATCTTCAAACGGTACATCTTGGGCATCTATTACTTTACCTATACCCGCTACAGATTTTAAAGCAATCACATACGGTAACAAATATTGGGTAATATTAACTGATAGTGCAGAATCTGTTGAGTCTGGATCTAAAGTTTTATTCTCTAATTCAAGAGGAGATGCATGGAGAATAAGTTATCTACCATCTAAGACAACTTGGAGTTGTATTGCATATGGTAATGGAGTTTTTGTTGCATTAGCAAACGGGACTTCAACTTCTTCTTATTCTGTAGACCACGGTAAAACTTGGGTGAGCGGATCAGGATTACCAAACCAATCATGGACATCTGTAACATATGGTTCCGGAATGTTCATTGCAGTAGCATCAGGAACTAGCACAGCCGCAATGAGTACAAATGGTCAAACTTGGACATCAATTACATTACCTATTTCAACAAGTTGGTCAGATATAGCATTTGGAGACGATAAGTTTTTAGCAATTTCGACTGATTTAGCAGAATCAGCATATACATTTGATGGTATTGATTGGTATCTATCAAAGATAGATATTCAAGCTGATAAATTAGCTTACGGAAATGGTGTCTTCTTAGCATTGTATTCGAGCGGCGGAACTACTGCTTACACAACAGACGACTGTATCATTTGGAAAACAAAAACAGTTTCAAATATTACCTATGATGCAGTAGCATTTGGTTTTGCTGCTACAACCTATGACGGCGGATTTGTCACTGTAGCTAATACAAATAGCAGTACAATTATTAAAACAGGAACGAAAACAAAAGGAAGAGTTTCTGTAACATCGGGTGCTATTACAGAAATTGGATTATTTGAGACTGGAGGTGGATATACCACAGCACCTACTCTAAACATAATAGATCCAAATATATCAATTCCTGCAACATTTGATATAAGAACAAGTAATGGTGTATTATCAGGTCCAACATTTGTTAATAGAGGAACAGGATACAATACAAATACTACTACTGTTAACATAAATGGCGACGGATTTGCAGATGAGTATCAAACAGGCTTGTCAATATACTGTAAGGACGTTTCTAAACTACCTAGACCAGGTGACAACTTAGTTATTGATAATAACTCTACTGTCTATAAGGTAACTAATGCAACAGCTCTTAACGGTACAGTTGCACCTAACTTAGAAGTAGAGTTACAAATATCACCTCCAATGACTGTAGCTCTTTCTCCAGATCATAATACAGATTTAGAGATTAGACAGCTTTATAGTCAAGTACGTTTAACAGGACACGATTTCTTAAATATTGGATTTGGTAACTTTGAGCAATCAAATTATCCAGATTTACCAACTGGTACTGAACTCAGTCCACAAAACGAAGCTATTGAAAATAATTTTGGTAGAGTGTTCTTTACATCAACCGACCAGGATGGTAACTTTAAAGTTGGTAACTTGTTTGGTGTTGAGCAAGCAACAGGTATTGTTACTCTAAGTGCTTCACAGTTTGGACTAGAAGGACTAGAAGTACTTAGACTAGGTGGTGTAGCAGTTGGTGGATCCAGTGTTGTTATTACACAGTTCAGTACTGATCCTACATTTATTGCTAACTCTAATACTGTTATTCCTACGCAGAAAGCAATTAGATCGTATCTAACTGGAAGATTGTCACAGGGTGGTTCAAACACCTTTACTGGACAGGCTACAGCAGGTACAGTTATAATAGGAGGCCCAGATAGAATAGCTAATACTATTCCTGAAGGAATTCCAGGATCATCTGTTAAAATGCTTAACAAAGTAAATGTTTCGGGTCCTAATGCTGCGGTAGCAGGAGATATGGAAGCATTCTTTAGATTCACAGGAACATGGTGGCGTCCTGCATGACACTAAAATGCTTAAAGATAAATAATAACATCAAGGGAAATAACTAAAATGGCTGAATTTAAACTAGGTAGAATTAAGTTTGTATGGAAAGGTACTTGGAGCCCAAGCACTACATATCTTGTAGATGACGTTATTAATAACGCCAGCAAGACTTATATTTGTATTAAATCTCATACATCAACATCGTTATTTGCAGACGATTTTGATAGTCTTCCTACAAAATGGGAACTAGTTAGTGACGGCCAAAGATGGGTAGGAGATTGGACTCCTACAACTTATTACGAAGTAGGTGACATAGCTAAATTTGGAGCTAACACTTACGTCTGCGTTGTAAATCATACATCAGATACCTATACAGCCCCAACATGGAACGGAATAGAAGTTGACTTAGGTCTGGACGGTAGTACAACTCCTAAGTGGGAACTTTTTGCAACATCCTTTGATTTTATCGGTGAATGGTCAAATACAACAAGATATAGAATAAATGACATTGTTACATACGGTGGATCTGTTTATCTTTGTAACACACCTCACATAAGTGATGTTAGAGGTTTAGAATTTGATTCATCTAGATGGGATATTTTTAATCAAGGTGTAGAATATCTAGGCGAATGGAGCGGAGCAACTGTAAGATATAAACTAAATGACTTAGTAAAATACGGTGCTAGTATTTGGATTTGCGTAGAACCACATTTTTCATCAGTAACTTTTGATCAAAATAACTGGGACGTTTTTGTTAACGGATTGGAATTTGAAAGCTCATGGAATAACACTATTCAATACCAAGTAGGCGATACTGTAACCTACGGTGGTTATTCTTACATTGCTAAGACAAACAATATTAACAGTCAGCCAACATCAAACCCATCTGATTGGGACGTCTTTGTAACAGGATTTAATTTCCAGGGCGATTGGCAAAGTGTAACAGATTATAAAGTCGGTGACTTAATTAGAGTAGGTGGTTATACATACGTTGCAACTGCCGATAATACAAATCAGCTTCCTCCTAACACAAATTATTGGCATAGATTAAATTCTGGTATAAGATGGACTACAAGTAGTGTAACTTATACAGGATTGTCTGGAACTAATCTTATAGGAACTGGTCTAAGTGCAACTTTTGATGTTGTTAGATCTGGAACAGTTTATTCTGTTAGTGTTAATAACCAGGGAACAGGATATAACGACAATGACGAAATTAAAATATTAGGATCTTCTTTAGGTGGTGTTTCTCCAGCTAACGATTTGATTATTACCGTAACTGGTAACACAGGAGGCCTAATTGATACTATAGACTGGACAGGTATTGCTATTTCCTGGAAAAGCGGAACAACTTATGTTCTAGGTGATGTAGTTCTTTACGGTGCAAACAATTATATCTGCGTACAGAATCACGTAGCATCTTCTGGTAACAAACCAGACGTAGATACTACTGCTACATATTGGAACCTATTTACAGCAGGTGCAGAAGATGCAGTATTAACAACAGAAGGTGATACTTTCTTTTTTGGTCCAACAGGATCTACAAGATTACCTATAGGTGAAGAAGGACAGCTCTTAAGAGTAACTAATGGTTACCCTTCATGGGAGTTTTATGGTGTAGTTAATAATATTGTTTATGTTGGACCTATAGGTGTTGATAGCCCTGCACCAGATTATGGTCTAACTATTGATAAGCCATGGAAAACAGTAAGATTTGCGGCAGAACAAGTTGAAAAGGGATATTTAAATCCTCAAGCATCTCTATTACTAGAAAAGAATAAACAATTTATTATAAAAGAAGTAGCACAATATGTTGAATATACATATCCAGCTACAGTCGACTTAGTTAAAACTGAAAGAGATGCAGGAATAGTTCTTGATGCTGTTATATACGATTTTAGTCATAGTGGAACTCACAAAACTACAAAGGCAGCATTAGAATATTTCAATGCAGCAGGTACTGATTATGTAAATTCTACTGTAGGGTCACAAGTAACAGAATTTGTTGCAGGTTTAGATTACCTTGTAACAGTTGCACAAGATGTTCTTAGTAATTCTGCTCCAGCACAGAATTATCAAACATTAAATTCGGTAGCAGATCCTGCTGATCAAATTATTGATAATTCTTTAACAGCAGAATTAGGAGTCGATGATACTGTTGCTAATCTAGTAGAGATTGTAACAAAAGCCTTAAACGCAGGAAACACTTCGGTAATTCCTACTTCCATAAAGCCACAAACTACAATTAGTGTAAAGACTGGAACATATACAGAAGTATTACCAATTGTTATTCCAAACTTTGTTGCTGTAGTTGGCGATGAACTTCGTTCAACAGTTATACAACCAAAGCCAGGAATCGATTTATTAACGAACGATAAACCTAAAACTAGAGCAGTTTTAAGTCACATTCAAGGTTTGATTCCAGATTTAATTTCTAACACTTCTATTACACCTACTACAGGTAATAATATAACACAAGATACTACTCTTACAGCAGGTAGTGTAGGATCTACTACAGCTATTAACAGTGTTGTAACTAGTGTTGCCTTAATTCGTGACATTTTAGAAAATGGTCTTTCGCAAGTTCCGGCTGCGGTATTACCTTCTCCTACAAATTACAATACCAGTTTAACTAATGTTGCTTACGCAACTACAAGTAATCCAACTGGTAGTACATTAAATTACGGAGACGGCAAAGCACAGATAGCACAAAACTATCAATTTATTAAAGATGAAGTCGCTGCTTGGTTAAACGTATTTGGCGGTTGGGCAGGGTATCCTGCAGAAAAGAGAATTGCAACTCTGAGAGATGTTCACAATCTATTAGATGCAATTCAATATGATTTAACATACGGCGGAAATAGACAATCTCTAATCGATGGACGTTCTTATTATTCCGAAAATATTTTACAGATTTCAGCAGCATATCTTACAGATACTACTGGAGTTTTAGGAAGAATTAAAACTATTATTTCTCAGATTGCAACTAAGACATCTGTCACACCAACAGCAGGAAATACAACTACTCAAGTAGTAACAGGTACTGCTGGATCTGTAGGTTCTGGTGAGTTTGCAGCAGATCGCGTTCAAGACGTTATTGATTGGATTGATAACGGTGAAGCAAATGCCACAGTTGAGCCATTCTACGGTTGGGTAAGTTCTTCTTTACAAGCAGCTTTCACTGCATTACAAGCAAAGAGATCAGAAATAACATATGATGCATACCTTTGGGTTAAGAAATTTTATCAAGCAACTACATTTGACTTTGCCTTAACTGAAAGAGATGCAGGTGATGTTGTTGATGCAATAAGCTACGATTTATTATTTGGTAGTAATTTTAATTCATTAACAGCAGGTAGAAGATATAGAAGTGATGTACCTAGTATACAATTCTTATTATCAAATCTTCTTGCAGAAACAAGTGGAGCTATTAATTTTATTGGATGGAAAGCAAAAGCAATAGCATCATCTGGAGCATCGGCTAACACAATATCACTTTTAGATGATATTCAAGCACAAATTAACGGTGTCGTAGAAGCTGGTCTTACTACAGCAACTACAGGAACTAATCTGTTAACAGTTAGTAGCACATCTGGAATGTATCCTAACATGCCTGTTAGGTTTACAGGTCTACCAGCAGATACTACTACCACAGCTTCAGCTACAGCAGTAAGCACTAATTTAATTACACTAGCAGCTTCTGTAACATCCTTAGGTATTGCTGTTAATCAGCCAATCTACTTTACTGGAAGTGTCTTTGGTAATCTAGTAAGACTTCAAAAGTATTATGTTAAGACAGCATCGTCAAATACTATCACTGTAAGTTTAACTATTGGCGGAGCAACTGTTGCTCTTATCAATGGTTCAGGAACTATGACTGTAACTGTTAATAAAGCAGGCGGACTATATCCAAATAAAACTTATTGGGTCAACACTGTTACAAGTTCTACTCAGCTAACAGTTACAGAAAGTTACAAGAGCGGAACAGCAGTTACTATTGGAAATACTGTAGGTAGTATGACTGCTTCAATTAATGTAGGTGAGACTTCAGAAGTAAATGGATCTAATGATTATACTAATAACTTAGGCATTATAAGAGGTGCAGAAATTATTAGAGCAAATAAAAACTTCTTAGCTTATGAGGCTACAGCATTTACTACTGATACCTATTCTGCAACAGTTAATACAACAACCGGCAGCAATAATAGATACGGAACGTCAAGTACTCATCCATTTGTTGTAGGCGATCCTGTTGTATTTTCAGGAACAGCTCTTGCTAATAGTGGTATTACTATTGGTACAACTTATTGGATTTTAGCTGTACCAACAACTACTACATTTACACTAACAACTGAAAAGGGCGGAACAACTGAAGTAGATATTACTAGTGATGCTAGTGGATCTATGACAGTAACATATGCTTACGATGAGGCTTCTTGTAGAAGAGATATGGAAGAATATGTTGATGCATTAGTTCATGACCTTAACTTTACAAGTAATTATTGGTCAACTAGAGCTGCGGTTCAGTATATAAATGCCGTAGACGGATCACTTCTTTCAGACATGTTCTTAGTAGGTAATGCAACCGGTCTAAGAAATTGTACAATGACAGGATTAAGTGGAACTCTAACTGCTCCTAATGCGTTCGGAACTCAGAGACCAACAGCAGGTGCTTATACTGCACTTAATCCAGGATTTGGTCCTGCTGACAGAAATGTTTGGGTCATTGAAAGATCACACTATTCACAGAACTGTACAATGTTTGGTACAGCATGTACTGGTGCTAAGATTGATTCCGCACTACACGATGGCGGCAACAAGTCAATGGTTAAGAACGACTATACAACTATCCTTAGTGATGGTATTGGTGTATGGTGTACAGGTTCTGAATCACTTGTTGAGCTTGTTTCCGTGTTCAATTACTACGGTTATGCAGGATATCTAGCAGAGTTAGGTGGACGTATTCGTGCTACAAACGGTAACTCATCTTATGGTACATATGGTGTTATTGCTGAAGGCGTAGACAGTTACGAAGCCCCACTATACGCAAATCTTGATAACAGAGCAAACCAAGCACAAGTAAGTCAAGTTATTACTGACGGCTTAGATGAGATCTTAAGATTTGAATATGGTAATGCAGGTATTAATTATACAAATTATGATCCTCAAATTAGCGGTGCAGGTTTCAATGCAACAGCAATAGGTGACGAGTTTAGAGATAGTGCAGTCTTCGAAACTAGAATTATCGATCCGGATAATGGGGACGACGTAGGCGGAGAAGGATATCTTACTGCTACTAATGTTGCTCAGGGCGGAACTAATACTTCTATTACTTTAGCAGCTACAGATACTCAGCTAAGTCCTGCTTATGTTGGTATGAGATGTTTCCTAACAACAGGAACAGGTGCTGGACAATTTGGTTGGATTATAACTTATAATAACGGTAGTAAGATTGCTAGAATAGCCAAAGATTCATTTACAACCTTAACTGTAACAGCAACATCTATTACTAATAATTTGTTTACAGTTGCTAGTACTGCATCTCTTTATGTAGGAATGCCAATTTATTTTGGTACAGGAGCAACTAATGGTGTAACAGCTAGTACATTGTACTATATCATCGCAGCTAACTTCTCATCTACACAATTTGCTGTAAGTGAGACAGATGGTGGATCTGCTGTAACTGTAACAGCAAACGCAAGTGGACTTACTATTCCGCTTTATGCTGCTGGCTGGGATCACGTTATACCAGGAACAGCTATTGAAAACGCACTTGATTTAACAACAGGTTATATCATTGAGCCAAGAATTATGTATGCTGCACCTGGCTATACTTCAAGCGCAGCTACAATGTCTGCAACTACTACTTGGGGATCTTCTACATATGCAGATAATAACTTTGTTGCAATCACTAGTAACGGTACATCAACATCATATTCAACTAACGGTGTAAACTGGAATAGTGCTGGAGCATTACCTGCTTCAACTGCATGGACTGATATTGTATATGGTGGCGGACAAGGTGCTACAGCTACAGCCGTAGTTGGAGGTTTTGGTGGTGACGGTGCTGTTCTTACAGTAACAATGGGTATACTTAATACAAACGGTGATCCACTTCCAGATCAAGTAGCTAGTGTAACAGTTGTTAATGGTGGTTATGGATATACATCACCTCCGACTATAGTGTTTACAGGCGGTGGACCAGGTTCAGGAACAGTTGCAACTGCTACCGTCCTTGATGGTGTAATCCAAGCAGTTACAGTTGATATTCCAGGATCTGGATATACTGGTACACCAACTGCTACAGCTAGAACAGATATTGTAAGTGAGATCGTTGTTAATACATACGGTAGAAATTATCTAGTTGCACCAACTGTAACAGTTGTAGGCGGTGGATATAGTAGTCAAGCAACTGCTACAGCAACATTAGGCAATGGTGGTGTAATTAGCATTGAAGTAGACGACGGCGGCGAAGGATATACTTCTGTACCAACTATTTCTATTCTAGACACAAGTGCAAAATTTGTTGCTATTAGAACATCAGGCGGTGCTGCTTCTGCATATCAAGAGACAGCAGGATTGGGTACTGCATGGTCTAGCTCGGTTACTAATCAACCTGCAGGAACATATGCTGCACTAGTTTATGGTGCAGGAATATATGTTGGTATAGGCGGAACTAACAGTGCTATGTCTAGCGTTGACGGTGATACATGGGTAGGTAGAAGCATACCTACATTAGGGGCAGGTACTTACGTAGATGTTGCGTTCGGTGCTGAAACTTTTGTAGCAATCTCAACAGGCAACAATGCAACTGCTACTTCAGCTAACGGTATTACATGGTCAGCAGGAGGTAACTTACCAAGTTCAACAACATGGACTTCTATAGCATACGGTAACGGCAGATTTGTTGCTGTCGCAAGCGGTGGTCGTACTGTAGCATACAGTTTAGATAAAGGTGCTACATGGTCGGCAGTAACTCCTGGTCTACCTTCAAGTCAGACCTGGAGCAGAATAGCTTATGGTCAAGGATTGTTTATGGCAGTTGCAGAAAGTGCAACAGTAGCAGCAACTAGCCCTGACGGTATAACTTGGACATCAAGAGCAATGCCGGGTGGTTCAACAAACTGGAAGGTAGTGTCGTTTGGTAATCCAAATAATACTCCAGTTTGGATTGCTGCATCAAATACTTCTGGAACTATTGGAGCAACAATAAGAACAGGAGCAAGAGCAGAAGCAAGAGCTAGAGTAACTGATGATCAAATTATTGAAATAAGAATGTGGGAACCAGGATCTGGGTATCCTAAAGGTACTGTTTCTTCGACATCGGCTTCAACTGATTTAATTACCGTAGATAGAACAACTAATCTTGTTAATAATCAGCCAGTTGAATTTACATCAGTTGATGGTACAGGATTAAGTGAAACTGTTACCTATTATGTAATAGGCTCTTCTATAACTTCAACTGAGTTCCAAGTTAGTGAAACAGCAGGAGGATCTGCTGTAGCACTTTCAACTACTTCAGGCTTAACAGGAACTTATAGAGCAGGACCAATTTTAACTCAAACAGATCCTAACAATACAGCAGATGTTGCTACTAGAGTTAGAATGGGAGACGGCGCATTAGGTAACCCAACCTTTACTAATAGAGGTACAGCAAATACAACTGCTACAGCATCTATTATGGGTGACGGAACAAGTGACTTGTATCAGGTAAGCAATTTTATCAATGTTAAAAACGTATTTGCGTTACCACTTGCAGGTGCTAATGTTGAATTTGCAAGTATTCCAGGCGAATACTTTAAACTTGTTGCTGTAACAAATGTTCTAGGTATACCTGGTAATTATACAGTAACATTACAGATTAATCCTTCACTTAGTACACTAAATGCTCCAAATGATGGAGAATTAATTACTACAAGAAGTGCTTATTCTCAAGTAAGATTAACAGGACACGACTTCCTATACATAGGAACTGGTAATTTCTCAGAAACAAATTACCCCAATGTTGACACATCTACTGCAATTACAGCAAATCAGACATTTGCTACAGGCGGTGGTAGAGTGTTCTTTACATCAACTGACCAGGACGGTAACTTCAACGTAGGTAACTTGTTCGGAGTTCAACAGTCCACTGGTACTGCTACATTGAATGCTTCAGCATTTAATCTAAGCGGACTACAGAGCTTGCAACTTGGATCACTTGGTGTCGGTACAGGATCAGCTGTTATTACACAGTTCTCAACAGATCCTTACTTTACTGCTAACAGTGATAGCGTTGTTCCAACTCAAAGAGCAATCAAGAGTTACATTACTTCACAGATTGGTGGTGGTCAAAGCTCACTTAACGTAAATACACTCACTGCTGGCGTAATTTATGTCGCAAATAACACGATATCAACTACATCAGGTGAACAGATTAATGTTAAAGCAAAAATGAACTTTACAGGTGGTATCGACGGAGCTCCCGTTGCACTTGCGTGGTTCCTACAAAGATAATTGGAGAATTAAAAAATGGCAACAGGTAGATTAGGTGTATCAGCTATATCAGCTACTTCAAATACTACAGTATATACAGTTCCTGTAGGTTACTATACAGTTTGTAATGTTTCTATAACAAATAGAAATACTACAGCAATAAGAATTAGACTAGCTATGTCTTCTACAGGTACACCAAATGCTCAAGACTGGCTTGAGTATGACACTGTAGTAGCAGGCAATGGTGTATTTGAGCGAACAGGTTTGGTGTTAGAAGCTGGACTAAATATAGTTGTATATTCAGATACTGGACAGGTTGGAGCAACAGTCTACGGTATAGAAACATCAACAACATAATAAAGTAGGATAAAAAATGGCACGTTATAATACTGTAACTCAAACAACTTCGATTAGCACAACCGCATCATTACCAACACCTATAACTGGTAGGTTTACTACTTTTACTGGATCTACGTATACCGTTACTATAGGTAATCCTACTTTAGTACCAGGTGAGTCGCAGTCTTTTTATAACTCTGCCTCCGGTAATGTCACTTTACAAAGTGGAGGAACTGGTATATTTGTTGGGCCGGGCAGCTCTGGTACAAACAATCAAGTTATGCCATCGGGAAGTAGAATAACAGTTTTTTCCGATGGTACTAATTGGGTAACTGCATTCGAGGGCGGCGGCGTACTAACAGGTACAAGTGCTACGTTAACCGCTGGTCTTGCATTAAACTCAAGCGGATCTATTACAACAGATCAAACTACTGCAACTGTTCTTAATGCAACAGCAACGACAGTTAACGCATTTGGCGCCGCCACTACTTTAGCTATAGGCGGAGCTTCTGGTACATGTACTATAGGTAATGCTACAATTACTTTAACTAATGCAGCCACCTTAAATATGAACGGTGCAAACCCAACATTAGCAAGTACATCATCGGGGTCACTAACTTTATTTGATTCAGCACTTACTACAGTTAATGCTTTTGGAGCTTCTACAAACACTAGACTAGGTTTTACAGGTACAGGTACTTCAACCACATTTAATATTAGTACAGCGGCACTTACTGGATCATTTACTAAGACTATTAATATAGGAACAGGTGGAACAACAGGTTCTACAACTACAATTAATATTAGTTCTGCAACAAACGGAACAACAAATATTAATGGTACACTAAATGCTACCACAATCAACGAAACATCAAGTATTAGATTAAAGGAAAATGTTAATCCTATTACCGATGCTCTTGATTCTATATTACAGTTAGTAGGTGTAACTTACGATCGTAAGGACGGATCTCGCTATAATGAGCCAGGATTAGTTGCTGAACAAGTTGCAGAAGTATTACCTAATCTAGTTTCTAGAGACGAAGATGGCAATCCCTCAGGAGTTAATTATACTAGAGTAACAGCCTATCTAATTGAGGCAATTAAATCATTAAAAGAAGAAATTAATGACCTTAAGAATGGAAACTAATGGCAACATTAAGAAATACCACTTTTAACTCTACCTCTAACATTTTGTTACCCTCTGGTTTAGTAGGAACTAGACCAGGTGCGCCCGCTTCCGGAATGATCAGATTTAATACTAATATGAACATTCTAGAATTTTTTAATGGTACATCTTGGCAATTAGTTACAGGATTTAGTAGAGGTACACTAGGCACCGGTGGCGACACTATATTATATAAGAATGGGTATATAATTCATATCTTTAGTACAGTTGCTTCATCTACATTTACTCCAGCTTTTACAGGCAACATTGAAGTTATGGTAGTTGCTGGCGGCGGAGGTGGCGGTACACACCACGGTGGTGGCGGAGCAGGCGGCGGCGTTATTATAAACAGAGCATTTCCAGTTTCTGCAGGAACACCTTATCCAGTAACCGTAGGAAGTGGATCAACAGCAGCAACATTTCCAGCTAGAGGAAATAGTGGAGGAAATTCTGTATTCTCATCGTTAACTGCTATAGGGGGCGGCGCCGGGGGGTCCTGGAACGCTGACAACTCTCTACCAGGAGGAAGCGGCGGCGGCGCTGGTACAAGTGGCGATGGATCTGGTGTTTTCGATCAAAGACATAGAAATTTCCCTGCAAACGGCACTACGGGACAAGGGTTTCCAGGAGGAAGCGGAATAAGGTTCAATCAACAAACTGATAACTTACATGCTGCCGGAGGCGGAGGCGGAGCAGGTGCTCAAGGAATGTGTGGGTCTGATCATGCCTATGACGGACGAATGGGTGACGGCGGCGCAGGAATGGCATCTGATATCTATGGAGATACTTATTACTGGGGCGGCGGAGGAGGTGGATCAAACCATCATGGACAATTTGGTAAAGCATCTGTCGGCGGCGTTGGCGGCGGCGGCGCTGCTATAGTATGGCATGGTGTTCCAAGAAGACCTCCTACTACTTATTATGCACAAGGAGGTGGCCGAGCTTTAAATAAAGGTCAAGACTCATCGGGATCTACAGGTGGAAACGGCGGCACTAATACTGGTGGAGGCGGAGGTGGATCTAATTATGGAACCTCTCTCGGCGGCCCCGGCATAGTAGTTATTAGGTATTAAAACATGGCATCATTACAGACAACAACCTTCAACGACACAGGATTTATTACTTTACCATCAGGAAATACGGCTAGTAGACCAGGATCGCCATCTACCGGCATGATTCGCTATAACACTAGCATGAGTCTTCTAGAATGGTTCAACGGTTCTGCTTGGCAACCAATAACTGGATATAGCGCAGGAACACTAGGTACTGGTGGACAAAGTATTTTCTTTGCAAGAAATGGTATAGTACATGTATTCACTACTGTAGGTAATCACACCTTTACTCCGGCTTTTACAGGCAACGTTCAAGTTTTAATTGTTGCTGGAGGTGGAGGTGGAGCAGGAAGCCACGGTGGTGGTGGTGGAGGAGGAGGTTTTATTTTTAATAGAACTTTTCCAGTTGTACAAGGTACAAATTATAACGTAACAGTGGGCGCAGGCGGAGATTGTCAAGGATACGGTCCTTTTGCTACTAATGGCGGTAACTCGGCCTTTGGCGGAACAACTGCTACAGGTGGCGGTGGAGGAGGTCCTTGGGATCAAGGAGGCAACGAGAGTAGATCGGGCGGCTCTGGTGGCGGCGCAGGATCTTCTAGTCAAGACGGTAGTAGATTTGTTGTAAGAGGAGGAACCGGAGATAGTAATCAAGGATTTCCCGGAGGCGCTGGCAGAAGATTTAATCGTCAAGGCGATAACGCACACAATTCTGGTGGTGGAGGCGGTGCAGGGGGTCCAGGACGAGAAGGTTCTGATCACAGATATGAAGCATCCCATCCAGACGGCGGTCCTGGTGCTGCATCTGATATTACGGGAGAAATACTATATTGGGCAGGCGGTGGAGGCGCAGGACCACACCTTAACGCAGGCGGAGGCGGCTCTGGCGGTATTGGAGGCGGTGGCGGAGGCGCGGCTCATCACGGTGCTCCTACTAGACCACCAGATTATTCACAGTTAAGAGGACTTGGCGGTGGCCTTGCTTGGAATACAGGACAATCTGCACCTGCTGTAACTACTGGAGGAAATGCAGGCACTAACACCGGTGGTGGCGGCGGCGGCGGAAACGCTGGTTCAGGAAGTCAACTCGGAGCTCCGGGAATAGTAATTGTTAGATATTAGGAATTTATAAATGGCAACATTATTAACTACAACATTCTCAGGAACAGCAAATATAACTTTACCTACAGGTAATGTAGGACAGAGACCAACTCCTGTTGTAGGAATGTTGAGATTTAATAACGCATCTGGTACAAATTTATTAGAATTTTATGATGGAGTTAATTGGAGACCCGTTACCGGATATAGTCCTGGAGTAGTAGGAACAGGCGGACAATCTATAACTTATAGTAACGGTGCTATTGTTCATATGTTTACTAATACAGGTACACAGACCTTTACACCTAATTTTACCGGTAACGTACAAGTTTTAGTAGTAGCAGGCGGTGGTGGAAATCAGGATCCTTCATGGCGCGGCGGGAGCGGCGGCGGCGGGGTCTTATTTAATAGAGCATTTCCTGTAGTAAACGGTACTGGTTATACTGTTACAGTAGGAGCAGGCGGAACTACAGGTAATACCAACGGCGGCAATTCTGTGTTTGGAGCTTTAACAGCACTCGGCGGCGGATACGGAGGAAGATGGGACGGCGGCGATGGAGGTCCCGGATCTTCCGGCGGCGGCGGCGGAAATGGAAGTGGTGACGGCAGTCGTCAATCTATTTTAGGCGGTGTCGGCACAGTTGGTCAAGGATTCCCAGGTGGATCAGGTAGAAGATTCAACGAACAGGGCGAAAATTGTCATATGGGAGGATCTGGCGGTGGTGCCGGAGAGCCAGGAAGAGATCACCCAGATCATAAAAGTGCCCCAGGCCAAGAATGTGCAGGCGGTGCAGGTGCAGCAACTGATATCTTAGGACCAGTACTATATTTTGGTGGCGGAGGTGGAGGTGGAGCTCACCACGCAGGCGGTCACTGTAATGGAGGAATAGGAGGTGGAGGCGGCGGATCTGTTCATAATGCTGCTCCTTATCCTAACAGACCAGGAACTGGTTATAGAGGAAATGGTGGAGGCCAATCTCTAAACAACGGTCAACCTTCTCCAGGACAAAGAGACGGCGGCGCAGGTGGTACAAACACTGGCGGCGGTGGCGGCGGTGGCGACTGGGGCGGAGCAGGTGGTCCTGGCGTTGTTATTGTCCGTTATTAATCTTAAAATCTTCTAAAGATTTATATCTATGGGATAAAGGTTTAAATGGTGCTTCAGATCTTAACTTTGCACATGTATCTATTTCTGACCAAGGCATTTTAGCTTTAACTAATTTAACAGATTCTTCTCCTTGTCTAAATCTAAAATAAGATAAAGCATCGCCTTTTTTAATGTTTATTTCTTGATTACAATCCTTAAGCTCAAAAACACACTCAACAGGTCTTGTCCATTTACTAATATCGTACTCTCCTGGAATCACGCAAGTCTTACTTGTAAAATCATTATAATGCATAAAAGCCGGCATAACCGACATTAATATAGATTCAGAACAAGTAAATGCATTTAATAAATCTATTCCTAAAATAGGATAAGGACTTTTGCCTGATTCAGTAAGATTTAAAAATCTAAAATCAATGATTTTTTGAAAAAGCCTCTGAGGTATATTATTAGAAAATACATTTACAATATCATTTTTAACACTAATATTTAGATTAATATCAAATGGAGCTTTAAATACAAATGTATTTTTCATAAAATCTGTGTGAGCTGGACAGCGTAAAAAGACAACGTCTTTTCTTTCTCTTATTATTTCGGAACTTAGAGGTGATGGAAGATCTATATCATTAGATATAAGTATCGCCCATTCGGTTAAATCCTCTTCAGACCAATTATCACCTTGTAGGGAAAATGCCCAATTAACATTAATCATGCTTTTATAAATTCTTTAATTCTATCTATTTCTGAGCTATGATGTCTAGAACTTATATAATTGTATTTGATATATTGTACATAATCTTTAATTAGTATTTCAGAGGCAGTCTCTTGTGAGATATCTAATTTTCTAGGAGCAACTTTGTATCCTAACTGTATCAAAAACCAAGTCCAGTTTGCTCCACCAAAAAATTGATTAATTTTTCCATCTTGACGAACATATGTATCAGGATTGTCTAATTCTTTAATATGATATAACATCCTAGGAGAAGGCTTAAATGTATTTTTTACATAGTTCCAAAAAGGTGTTTCTCTAGTATTAGAATCATAATGACAAGAAACAAAATCAATAGTATCTTCATATATAATTTTTAACTGTAAATTAAATTGATCTTTATCTAACTCACTATAAATTCCTTCTCTTAGTACATTATACAACTGAGTAATTCCTGTTGTGATAAATCCAATACCTGTACTTTCTAATGGCTCAATAAATCCACTGCTTAAACCTATATTAACAATATTTCCAGACCACTGATCTTCTATATAGTAAGGATCCCAATCAATAACTCTCACATTTTTAATATCTATTCTATTGTTCCAATAATCAACAAAGTACTTTTTAGCTTCTTCGATATCTGTTATGTCTCTGTTAAATATCATCCCGCTACCTATTCTAGAAGAAATTCCTATTTTCCATATCCATCCATGATCAACTGCATCGCATATAGCATATGGAGTAAATTCTTTTGGTCGATCTTGATAAGGAACTTGACATACCACTGCGGTATTAACAAACAGACGGCCCATAAGATCTATTCTTTTTTTAGGTTTACGTAATATTTGTTTAAATCCTGTGCAGTCTATAAACAAATCTCCTTCGATAATACTACCATCTTTTAAAACTAAATGTTTAATATTATCTTCATCGTTTTTAACGATATCAACAACATCTGATTTTATAAATTTAACTTTATTCTTTAACTTTTCTTGTAAAAATAGAACTAGTTTTCCGCAATTAATATGAAAAGCATAATTCTGTAATTTGTTATAGTCAACAGAATTATGATTAACAGCAGTATTATAATTTTCGAATACAAATTTTTTATAATCATATTCTTGATTCAATGACCATATATCTGATTTTTTTAATTTAGGCACAACAAATATATCTCCTTTAAAAAAAGGATGCCAAATATCATTCCCTGGTTTATTCCAATTTGTAAATAAAATTCCAGCTTTATACCCTGCTTCTAATTCTACTGCCCAATCGTCAAATTGAAAACCACATTCTTCCATAAATGGTTTAAAAGACAACAATGTTGCCTCACCTACTCCTATAGCATTTCCTATTTCTTTGTCAATAATAGTAACATTTACATTCCATAAATTTTTAGAAAGATAGGCTGCGGTCATCCACCCAGCAGTACCTCCTCCTACGATTACTATATTTTTAATTTCCATTATTTTAACCCTTTATCTATTATTTTTTTTATTTTTCTATACGATCCTGAAAAGAACGGATACATGTCGTTAAATAATTTCATTTCATCATGATTATTTTTATCAACAATGTGTGTTCTTACTACAATCTCTTTTTCTGTAAGAGGAACTAGATGAACTAAAGGTAAACCTGCACTAAGCTCAAATCTACGATTTTTAGCTGTTAAAAAATTTATGTTTGTAGCATATTGATATTTAAAATCAACCATGCCTGGAACTACATGCCACTCTAATAAAGTTCTTATATGATTATAAGAAGGTTGAAAAAATAAGAATTTAATACCTTCTTTTTCTCTAATTCTCCAAGGTGAGGTAATTTTGAAGTGTATATAAGCCATAAACTCTTTAGACATCTGATTAAAATCATGAGATGATATATCACTAGTATCATCTGCAAATCTATACCTATATCCATTTTGTTGAGTTTCAATAACTAGGTCACTCCACAAAGGAATCATAAAGCCTTTTTGGTATAAAGCAGTAAAACCATCGCAGCTTTTCATAGTAGGTCGTTGTATTTCAATACCTTCTTCTGCTATACTAGTATGTGTTTTAGGTAATGTTTTCCACCAGTCGGGATAAAAATTTACAGATTCTTGAATAGGAAATAGTTCAAATGCATTAAGATTTGATGTAAAGCAGTCTATATAAATTTTAGGTTTTTTAAAGAAAAAATTGATCATAGGGTATCTCGTTGTAAATAATTATCAATTTAAAGGGCTCGTATGAAAATTATAGACAATTTTTTAGATCAAGAAAATTTTAACAAGTTACAAGACTTCGTGTTATCTATGGATTTTCCTTGGTTTTATATTTCTACGGTTTCAATGCCTCCGGATGCTATAATTAGTGATCCTTTAGCTAAAGAAACTTTTGGATTTAATCATATGGTATACGATTATACAACAGAATCAAAATCTTTCTTTTTTAATTCAATGCCTATTATTTTAACAACTTTTGAAGAAAAATTTAATACTAAAATAAAAAAATTGCTAAGAATAAGGATGGGTATGAAGCATCCAAAAATAGGATTCACTGAACAAAATTATAACTTACCGCACGTTGATTACTTTTTTCCTCATGCTACTTTAATATATTTCATTAATGATTCTGACGGAGATACTAGAATATTTGATCAAGTATATGAGAGAGACCCTGAACCAGAGAATTTTACTGTTAAATCTAGAGTTACTCCTAAAGCAAATAGAATGTTATACTTAGAAAATGGGCTAACATATCATACAGCATCTAATCCTTTTCAATACGATAGAAGAATTATTTTAAACATAAATTTACTATTATGAAGACACATATTGAACTATACTTTCCTACCCCCGTAATGTATGCCTATCTAGAAGATGAAATTATTTCATCTAGTTTAGATATAGCAAAGAAATTTATGGCAGATAATAACTGGAAAGATAAGAAGAATTTTGGTAAAACAATTACTACATACTATGACAGTGATAACAAAAATTATTTAGGTGATGTAAACGACACTAATATGTTGCATTCTATAGACCGAGTAAGTAGACAATTTTTAGAAGCACTTGGTTTAAACTACGAAGTAGATCTTAAAGTTGAAAGTTGGTTAAATTTAAATCCGCCATTGTCTTCTCATATTATACACGAACATTACGGAACTATATTAGGAGGAGTAGTTTATTTAGAATGTACAGAACAAAGCGGAGAACTAGTTTTTCACGATCCTGTTAAAACAAGAACTCAGGCACAAACTTACAATTCTAAATACAGAATAGAATCTAGTCAACTATCTTTACCTACTGTACAATCTAAACCTATGCCCGGTAAGATGATATTATTTGAATCATGGGTAAGCCATTCTGTAGATACTAACAAAGATGATAAAGATAGAATATCAATAGCATTTAATATAAGCACAAGTAAACATTGGAATTAAAAATGGCAAGAATAGAAAAATGGTTTCCTACAACAATCTATCAGGAATGGGACGTTTTTAACAATAATCAAAATTATATTTGGACTGAGCATTGCTTAGATATTCAAAGACGATTCAGTTCTGGAGGAATTGAATGGCAAGGAGAAACTTATACAACACATAATAGCCCTTATGATTTACTAAAGGACGAAATATTTCAGCCGTTAGTAGATGCAGTAACTCATCATGTAGCTAATTATGTTGAGCTTCATAACTCATTTCAGAAATATCCCTGCGAAGCAGCCTGGATGAATATAGGGACTGGAAAAAACTTTCAAGAAATGCATACACATAACGAAAGTACAATAAGTGCTGTCTATTATATAACAGCTCCTGAAGGTTCGGGACAACTTGTTTTTGAAGATCCTAAAGAGCCAGATATGCTTCCTATAAAAAATATACCTCATAGAAATGAATTTAGTTTTGTTAAAGTTGGATATACACCTAGACAAGGTAGTTTAATTATTTTTAGGTCTTATCTTAGACATATGGTTACTACCGGAACTAACGAAACACCAAGAATTAGTGTAGCATTTAATTTCTAATGTTTGAATTTAATGATAATAATTTGATTGTAGAAGAATTTAACGGATCAAGTATCTATTATATAGATAACTTTTATAAAGATCCAGACAAAGTCTTTGACTATATAAACAGTCACGAGTCTATTTTATGGAAATCATGGGAAAAACCAAGCTATAACGGTCAATTATTCTTAGACGAACGACATGATTTTATCGATAACGAATTTACTATAGTGACTAATAGATTATCTTTAATATGTAATCAAAAAGTAGATGAAGAAAATAAAATAGTTACTAATAAAACTAAATTTATAGATTACAATTTTAACGATTATTTTAACAACTATTGGGGACCTCATAGAGATCTAGGATACACTGGTATTATATACTTCTACGATGATAAAGATGCTGGAACTAACTTATATGAAAAAGTGCAAGAAGATATTTGGAACGAACCGGAACACTTTTCTCCATGGAGATCAAAATCTAAATACAAATTAATAAAGCAAATCGAAGCAAAATTTAACAGATTAGTTTTATTCAACGGAAAAAAGTTTTTACACGGTATGAACATTTCAAATGATAGATATTTTAAAGAATATAGAATTAATCAAGTTATCTTTTTTATTGAACGTTAGCTCTTACAAAGTCTAGAAATTTCTTATGAGAAAGAAACCTTATTTCTTTTTCTAGATTATTCATCTTCTTGATTACTTCTAATGCCTTAAGTTTTATTTCTTCTCTCTGCATATCATATTCTATTTTAATATTATCTTTGTTAAACAAATCTAATCCATGCATTATTTGAATAAAATTACTTTCTCTAAATAACAGATATCTGCTAGAATTGTTAAAATCTTCTTCTATAGGTAAGTTTGTTTCCCACCGATTTAACTTTTCTTGTAGAGTATCTGGTATAGGTAATTCTTTAATACTTTTCCAAAAATTGTTATGATTCTTTTTTGTTCTATAATGTAAGATTACAAAATCTCTAATGTTTTCCATAATAGAATTAATATTAGAATTATAGTCTTTTATTGTATTTTCAGTATAGTTAGGTAATCTATGCATTAATAAAAACGCCTGTTGTATACTTGTTCCTATACTAGATGCTTCTAAAGGCTCTACAAAACTAGAACTTAATCCTATTGCACAACAATTTTTAATCCAAACTTTATCTAAGGCACCTGGATCAAAGTTAATATGTCTAACAAAATCTGGAGTATATCCTAAAAATTTTGTAACTTCGTCTTGAGCTTTATCTACATTAACAAAATCGCTATCAAAAATATACCCATTACCACTTCTATGATAAACTGGAATATTGAACATCCACCCATAGTCCATAGCTTGAGCAGTTGTCCAGATGTTTCTTTCCTCTTGTGCTTCAGTTGGGAACATTACAGCAGACTTCATTTTAAGAAAATTACTATAACTAATCCATTTTGCACCTAATTTAGATATAAGAATTTTTCTAAATCCAGTTGAGTCTATATAAAAATCATAAAAATATTTTTCTTTATTACCTGTTAAACTCTCAATTTCTCCGAGATCACTTAAATTTACATCATTTATCTCGTCGTCGATTACTGTAATACCTTTTATTCTTGCTACCTCAGTTAAAAAATCATTCAATTTAAAAGTATCAAAGTGGTATTGATTAAAAGGAGGATCTTTGCTTTCAATAAATGAGTTATCAATAGTACTATCCCAGAGGTTAGGTAACGTCATTGTTTTCTGAGATTCGTTATTAGCTATTTGTCGAGCATAAAAATAAAGATATTGTCCTGTTTTATCTTCAAATTCTTCGTGAGTGCTGTGTAGGAAATCGTTCTCTGCCCAATCCTTAAACATAATTCCAGATTTAAATGTAGCATCACAATATTTTATAACGGATCTCCATGAAATACCGGTATACTTCATAAATTCGTTCCAATGCTCAGTTGATCCTTCACCGACTCCTACAATACCGAGTTTAGACGAACGAATTACATCTATTTTTAAATTAGGAAATCTTGTTTTTAAAATTAATGCGGCAACAAACCCAGCAGTTCCGCCCCCAACTACAGCTAAACTTTTCATAGAAATATTTATGGGGTAATTTTTGTCTATAAATATTTCATGGATATTACGGTTCATAGCCAGCCTCTATTTGTAACTTCGTTAGCTATTACAAAATTAAACAATTATAATAGAGAAAAAGTTATAGAAAATATTTTAGATTTAGAAAAAAATACTAAATCTTCTCTTAAAAGTAATGCTGGGGGTTGGCAGAGTCAGCCTTATAATTACACAAATTATGATAATATTTTTACGCAACAATTATTTGACGATAATATTAATCCCGTATTAAAACAAATAAGTTATGATTGGGGATTTCATATTAAGACCAGTGGATTAAGTTACTGGTACAATGTTAATAGGAAATACAATTACAATCATCAACATTATCATCCAACGTCTGTATTAAGTGGCGTCTTATATTTGAAAGTCCCATCAAATAGCGGCAGAATTGTTTTTCTAAGGGCACCTTCGGAAGCAGATAGGATGGACTTTTTAACCGCTTATCAATCGAATAATGATTGTTTCTTTCCAGATAATTCTCACTCTAATACTATTCATTATAAAGTTCCAGAAGAAAATCTCCTTTTTATTTTCCCTAGTCATTTAGAACATTATGTTGAACAAAATTTGACAGCAGATAAAGACGACATTAGAATATCATTATCATTTAACTATTTCATTTGATTGCGTTGAAATTTTATAAAATCTTTATAAAACATATTGTTTTCAAATGACTTAATAGTATTTTCTTTCCAATTCATTAGTTCTCTAAAAGCAGCAGAACCGTAATTACCATATCCTAACACAAAAAAGTCTAATTCTCTTTTAGCAACGTCCGGAGACAAGTTATTTGTACCTGCTAACACCCATGCCCAGATACTCCATCCTGCTGCTCCTTTATAAAATTCAAAATCATTATACGTTGGCATCCTACTTTTAGACATTTCTATTATTGTATTAACAAATTCTGTTTTAGTATCACCATTTGATATGTATTTCCAAAACTTGCTATCTGTTCGACCTCCCATATAATGTAGAACTAGAAAATCCTTCATGTCGTCGTACATTTTATTGATATGATTATTATAATTTTTTATAGAAAATTCGTTACAAGTTAAAATCTTAGTAGGTTTTAAGTATTCAAATACAAATTTGTTTAACTGAACTAATGTAGTATGTATAGATGTAGCTTCTAAGGGCTCACTAAATGCTGCACTTAAACCTACAGACAAACAATTTTTAATCCAAGGATTATCTAAACGCCCACTGTCGAATTTAATTAATTTAATAGGTTCTATTTTTTGATTTAATTTTTTTTCAATTTCTTCTTGTGCTCGATCGGGGGTAATAAAATCATCGCTAAAAACATACCCGCAACCCTTTCTATTTAGGTTAGGTATTTGCCACATCCATCCTGAACTTTGAGCTTGTGCTAAAGTATATGGCTCTGGATATTCGTTTTCGTCGTAATTTAATATAAAAGGTATTGCAGAATTTACAGGTAGATGTTTTTTATAACTTATCCATTTGGCTCCTAATTTAGATATAAGTATCTTCTTAAAACCCGTAGCATCGACAAAAAAGTCTGCTAAAATCTTTTGATCATTAGATAATAGGATTGATTCTATTCCCGTTTCGCCTACAGAAATATCTACAACTTCGGAATCAATAAGTTTTACTTGAGGAGATCTTAAAACAACTTTTTTAAGATATTTTGCAAGTAGATGAGCATCAAAATGTAGTGCATGATAATGATTATGAAATCTTTTACTGTGTAAATCTACATTTGCTTTTTGAGTTTCTAAATACAAACCCATTAAAGAACAAGTGTGGAGTTTATCTTTGGGAAAATTATAATATTGCGATGCAAACGCACCGTCGGGAATAGAATTGTAAGAAATACTTGAATCAATAGGTCCGTAATAGAATGAATTATCACCTGTCCAATTTACATGTTTGATTCCGTACTTTAAAGTAGCACCAGTTTCTTTTAAAAACTCGTCATGATCGCAGCCAAAGTCCCAATAAGACCCTCGAATTACATCAGTTAATAATCCTGTTGATCCTTCTCCTGCACCAATTATTCCAATATTAGAAGATTCTATAATTGTAATTTCGTGTTCTGGACGAACTTTGTTTATAAAAAGAGCGGACAACCACCCTGCTGTTCCACCGCCTACAATGACTATTTTCATGATGATATTTAATACAAATAAATATCGGCGATGAATAAATTAGTAGCAGTTGTTGGTATAGGTACTGCTGGAATAACAACCTTATCACATTTACTTGCATGGTTACCGGAAGATTGGATAGTAGTTTCAATATACGATCCAACTATTCCGATTATAGGGATAGGTGAAAGCACTACGACTCAAGTTCCGGAGAATTTGTACTACGGAGCGGAACTAAATGTAATAGACGATGCTGACAGTTTAGATCTCACAGTAAAGCATGGCGTTAGATATGTTAATTGGAGAGATAAAGACATTTATTCTTATATTCCTCCTGCAGGGTATGCCATACACTTTAATAATTTTAAATTAAAAGACGTTTGCTTTGAGAAGTTTACTAAACTTTGGACAGATAAATTTCAAAAATTAGAAGGAAAAATTTCAGATATAGAAAATACTACAGAATATATTAAATGTAAAGTAGACAATGTAGAATATGAGTTTGATTATATAATAGACTGTAGAGGGTATCCAGATGATTATACAAACTATGATATAGTTGAAACTATTCCTGTAAATCATTGTTTAGTTCATACAGTAAAAGATCCTGGAAACTGGAATTACACTTATCATTATGCTCATCCTAATGGGTGGATGTTTGGTATTCCCTTAAAAACAAGGCAAGGATGGGGATACCTTTACAACGATACTATAACAAAGAAGGACGATGCTGTAGAAAACTTGGCAGAAATTCTTAAACTTTCTAAGAATGAGTTGGAATTACGAGAATTTAGTTTTAAGTCTTTTAAAGCTAAAAAGTTTATAGATAAGAGATTAATTGTTAACGGAAATAGAGCTTTGTTTTATGAGCCGTTAGAGGCATTGTCGGGATGGTTTTATGATAGGGTAATAAGGATCTTTTTTGATTTAGCTATTACTAAAAAATACACAGAAGAATCTGCGAATAGTCTTTTATCAACTTTAGCAGAAGACTATGAGCTGTTTATTTGTTACATCTATCATGGAGGATCTATATACGATTCTGACTTTTGGAGAATAACAAAATCTAAATGCACAGATAGGATAAGAAACAGTGAAAAATTTCAACAGAGTGTAGAGTTTTTAAAGTCAGTTAATCCAGAGTTTTATAAATCTGAAACCGTTATTTTGCCCTTTCCATATAAAACATGGAAAAAATTTGATCAAGATTTTGGTTATAATTATTTTTTAAAATAAGTACAGAAAAAGAGAGATAATATGGAAAACGAAAAAACAAATTTTACAGATTTAGCAGCAGAGGAAGATGACATAAACGTAAAGCCCATTGCTTCTAAGGAAATTTTGTCAATTATTACTTCAGATTTGTTTGATCAAGAAGCTTGCGAAAAGATCCTATCAACGGCTATCGATGAATTATGGATGAAAATTAAAGTCGTAGGGGATGAGGATTTACATTCTGGAGAAAGACAAAAATTAAGAGGGGATATATCTAAATTTCCCTTTGAAGATATAAGAGCTATTACAAAAGAAGCTAATGACAAGGTTTTTGACTTTGATTTGTTAGGAATAATAGATCAAGATTATCCTCAGTTATTTAGATACACTGAGGGCAGCTATCATAATTGGCATGTTGATATCAACCCATTAGCACCGACTAGAAAGTTATCATTTATTATTAACTTAAACAAAGAGTTTGAAGGCGGTAACATTGAGTTCTTAAATACTACTCACGAAGGTGATATAATGGATAAACAAGGAACAATTATTATATTTCCTAGTTTCTTGCCTTATAGAATATCTAAGATAACCTCTGGAACAAAATACATAATCGCAGGACATATTCACGGATCTTTATTTAAATGATATTACCTTATAGTTACTGGTATTTTCAGTCTGTTCTTTCTGACGATGTTTGTGATAAGATCATTGAGCATGGTCTTAATAAAATGTATGACAATATCGACGAGTTTGGACAACAATCTATCATAGCTACAACAGGTGATTTTAGAGAAAAAGGCTCACCAGTTAGAGAAAATGGTGAGATTTTAACTTCGATAGGAGACATGTCTTCACAGGAAGCAAAAAGAAAAGGTATAGATTTAAACAATGTTTATCTAAGAGACTCTAGTATTGTATTCCTTGAAGATCAATGGTTGTTTGAATTAATTTGGCCTTTTGTCCACGAAGCAAATAAATCAGCAGGCTGGAATTTTGAATGGGATTTTACTGAAGACTTACAATTTACCAAATACGGCATTAATCAGTTTTACGGATGGCATGCAGATTCAGGACCAAAGCCCTATGAGAAATATGATCCAGACAAAGACGAACAACTCAAAGATGCTAATGGTAAACCTCTTTTTGGGTTAGATGGACTGCCCTTGCCTGCAAACTCTAATCTTATCACAACACCTGGTATGATAGGTAAAATAAGGAAGATTAGTGTTACAGTTAGTTTAAGTAACCCTAAGAATTATAAAGGTGGAAACTTACGATTTGATTTTGGCCCGCATTCTGAAGGCGAAAGATATCATTTATGTAAAGAAATTAGACCTAGAGGGTCGATTATTGTATTCCCTTCTCACATATATCATCAAGTAACTCCTGTAACTTGGGGAACGAGATATAGTTTAGTGGCTTGGTGTTTAGGAAAACCTTTTAGATGACAACTGTAGAAGAATTTGA